>Ga0155841_109_pt1 | contig 72520 bp, 64 predicted proteins | sample RifCSPlowO2_01_FD_107495 | JGI IMG/M metagenome (GOLD analysis project Ga0155841, IMG submission 107495) | Candidatus Terrybacteria bacterium RIFCSPLOWO2_01_FULL_44_24
TCTGTTGCTATGAGTAGTTGAGTATTATGTGTCATTACCTCCATGATACGGAGGTGTCAGATATGATCGTATAGCATACCCGTCGATATTGACATATATTGTCGCCTGTTGTATGCTCTAATAAAGTTTAGGATAGGTTCTTTCAAAAGACAAAAAGGAGTTGTAAAATGCGCAAACGCCTGACACGTCCTGTTGTTGTCGTGCTTTCTGTTATCGTAGCCATTTCGGCACTGGTAGGTATTTCTGTTTATCAGCCGGGCAATGTTACCCAGCCCGAACCCACAAGCGATGTTTTGTGTCAGCCGGTCGTTCCTCCGGATATAGACTTTACTGCACTCAACGATGTGTATCAGATCATTTTGTCTAATTCTGTATATCAATCCAAAGCCACTGATCCCGCGCTTTTGCTCAAGGGCGCCATGAAAACAATTTTCGGATTTGTGGGCGTTAAGGAATCTGACATTCCTCAAGAATATGTTGCCATGGTCGATCAGCAAATTGCCGCAGGCCGTGTAGATTTCGGCGTAATTCAGCAGGTTTACGACAAACTTTCCAATGATCCTCGCTATAGCGTGCTGAATAATCCTGAGCGAAAGGAAGACATATTCGAGAGTGCCGTCAACGGCATCATTAAGGCGCTTGGCGATCCATTTGCTGCATATACCAGGGCCGAGGCCTACAAGAGTGGTGTTTCAGACTCAAGCGGAAAATACGAAGGCATAGGAGTTTCAACCCGCGAAGAGAATAACGATATAATCGTTGGCACCGTTTTCTCCGGTTCTCCTGCCGAAAAGGCTGGTATGAAGGCCGGTGACGTCATTCTTAAAGTTGACGGCAAATCGATTTATGGATGCAGTACCCATGCCTTGACCCAGAAGATTCGTGGCCAGGCCGGAACCGTGGTGGTCATCACCGTACGGCATCTTAACGGTAAGTTAGAAGATCTTCCCATCACGCGCGGCCAGATCAGGCAAAACGTTGTTTCGTCCTGTCCAGGAGCAGATCTTCCCGACGGCCGCGGCAACAGCACGCGCGACCTTCCTTTAGATTGTCCTCTTGTTGACCGCGACGGCAATTTTGTTCAAGGCATACTGTATATCAAGATGAATGAGTTCACCGAACAGGTGCCTAAGGATTTCGGAGCCATTCTCCAGAGCGTTCCCCGCCAAAACTATACCAAAGGCATCATAATTGATCTGCGCGGTAATCCCGGCGGTATGGTTAAGTCTTTGCAGGAGACGCTTGACTATTTCATGGGCCCGGATGAAGTGATGTTCATACAAGAGACCGCTTCTGGTCTTCAGATACGCATGACCTATGATCGTTTTGATTTGGCGCGCGGCGTGCCAGTTGTTCTCCTTGTTGGTCGCGATCCGCAGCAGAAGCCCGGAAGCGCTGACAACTCATACAGCGCTTCGGAAGTATTCGCTGGCGCGATGCGCGATAATCACCTTGCGGTGATAGTTGGCGAGAGCGCAACCGGCGGCAAAGGCACCATCAACACGACATTTCCTATCCGCAAAGGAGAATACGGTGCTTTGTACCTCGCTATTGGTCTATGGAAGACGCCCAGTGGTGAATTCATTGAACGCATCGACACTGATGGCGACGGCTATAAAGAGACGGGCGGTTTAACTCCAGACGTTTTAGTTGAGTGGACAGACGAGGATTATGTGAAATTCTCGCGCAATCCTTTGTGGGACCCGGTCCTTTACAAAGCGATCGACATTCTTTACGGCAATTAATCTTCAAACAATTTAATAACCCTGTAATAATACAGGGTTATTTATTTGTGTATTTATCTTTTGTTCGGATTATAAGTTAGGCGCGATTTTATCGAATCCGGCATGGGCACGCGCAAAAAGTATTCACGACCAAAAACTTTTTTCATGAACGCATAACGTATCGGATGGTTTTTCTTGAGTATATCCGGCCACATAACGTAAATAGAAAAAGCTTCGGCAACGTCTTCGTGTATCTGCCAACCCGGGGTTAGGATAGGGTAGATCGTAGCAGGCAATTCACGCCAGACAATTTTTTCGCCGCCCGGTTCTATTGCGCCCCGTTCGGCCACGGTTTCAAGGAAGACCTTGAGCGTTTTGCCGTCTTCTGTGCTGTAGAAGAAATAATAATGCGCCAGTTCATGAAGTGCTACATATACCATCTCGTTATGCGAGAACCCGTCTTGGATTAAGGGTATCCAGTTAAACGGGCAGCCCGTATCTGCCGGTTTGGTATTGAAGGCCACGCCTCCACCGTTGGCATAGCCGTTTACGCAGGAGTTGCTTTCTGTAATTATGGTTATGTTCAAACCGGATTGTCCGCGGATGATTTTAACCACATCTTCGGGCAGGTAATCTATGGCTTCGTCAAGCGCCGTGATCCAATTTTGAGCAACCGTTTGGTCTAAGGCGCTTGAGGCATCAACCTTGACCCAGTCATAAGTGCTACTTAAGGGTCTAGCATAAGACTCGTGGGGTTCAGTTATTAAGATTGTCACAAGAATTACTGAGAGTAAAAACAAAAACTTGTTTTGATCAGCATTCATGCCGAACCACCATCGATATTGGTTTGTTAATGATCTTAATTCTTGTTTACTCTTATATAACTCTTTTGTAAATAACGGTTCAAATTAAAATCCCCCTGATTGCACGAGGGGGATTGTTCGTTATTCTATATAGTCAGGCTTGTCTGGCGATTCAGCTGTCTGCCACACGATAAGCAAGGCAAGCCTTGTTATGTTTTTGGCTTTTTGACCGTCAATCTTGTCGGCAGTATCTGTTGGCTTGTGGTAGTCGGCATGTTCTCCGGTGTTTAGAAAAAGCACGGGTATTCTGTTGTTAACCGAGCTTGCGCGGAAAATAGAAGCATGATCGCTTCGCCAGAAAATTTGTTCCTCGCGCAATTCTTGGCCAGGCAGTATTAGGTTTAGGCTCAATACGCTATTTGCTTTTTGAGCCATGCGCCACATATCTGGATTTCGGCTCGGCATATCATCAAGCTCCGGCGAGCCGATGATCAAGACGTCATTGTGGGCATTGCGGCCGATCATATCAAGATTGATAACTGCGACCATTTGATCGAGCGCAACAGGCGGGTTTTCGGCAAAGTATGCCGAACCCCACTCGCCCCAGTCTTCGGCGTCAAAGAACGCAACGATAACGCTTCGCTCCGGTCTTATGCCTTGGCGAGCAAGAATGCCTAAAGCTTCAGCAACTTCAAGTACACCCGATGTTCCGGAAGCATTGTCATCGGCTCCAGGATAAAGTTTTCCTTGCTGCATACCCCAATGGTCGTAGTGGGCGATAAGTAGAACGAATTCGTTTTTCTTTGAAGTTCCTTCAAGCACACCAATAACGTTTCGACCTCGAGCATTGATGCTGTATCCATAGCCCCGCCACTTTGCGATATCATTAAGGCTTGTGGACGGATTCTTAACGTCCGCGAAGTTAAAATTTTGGAAATAAGACCCAACGAAAGGCTTGAAGCCATAAGAAGAAAGCTGACTGGCCAGATATTGTCCAGCTTTAAAATTTCCTTCGGTGCCGGCATTGCGTCCCAGCGGTTCGGGTCCGGCAAGATATTCTATATGGCCCAGGATTTCTTCGGCGGTTATTGAATCAAAGCCCGATGTCAAAATACTGAACCAGCCTAGCTTCTCTGGGCCAGTATTCTTGGTATCTCTGTAGCCGGCATAGTATCCGCCGGCAAAACCTACGATTGTAAAAATGCAGGTTATAACTACGGCCACAAGACCCAACCATTGTTTGCGTGCGTACACGGGTTGCTCCTTTATTTCTGATTGTCAAAGCGTTTTGTTTATCAAACCATTAAATTCGTTGTCAGTCAATAGTTGACAAAACAACCTTTAAGTTATATGGTTATTAATAATTAACCTGTTCTTTGAATTATGGGAGGCGGTTGTAGAGATGCTGATTCACATTTTCAGACGCATGCTTCTTATGATCCCTGTTTTTGTCATTGTTTCGTTCGGCACATTCATGCTTGCCCGTTATGCTCCTGGAGATCCCGTGTTGGTTCGGGCTGGCCCTCGCGCCGACCCTGAAGTTGTGGAGCGCATTCGTCATGAACTTGGACTTGATAAGCCGGTTATAATCCAATACGTGGATTACATGGGTGGATTCGTTACCGGTGATCTTGGCGAGAGCATTTCTAAGTATCCAGGCACGCCCGTGGCCGAATTGATATTTCCGCGAATGTTTATTTCGGCACAGCTTGGAGGGATGGGCTTGTTTCTCGTATTCTTCATAGGCATAGCCGTAGGTATCTTAGCCGCACTCAAACGCGGCAAGTGGCTTGATCCATTCTTGATCAGTATAAGTCTCTTTTTCCACTCGATACCCTCGATTATTTTCGTGCCAGTGCTATTGTACATCATGGTGTTACAACTCCATTTGGTCCCGGCCTCGGGTTGGGAAGGCATTTTCTCTTTGCGCGTTGTAATACCTCTGATGGTATTCACTTTGCCGGGCATAGTTGGGCCGGCGCGTCTGATGCGTGTTACGCTTCTTGCCGAGTTGGGTGAGGACTACATTAGGACCGCGCGAGCCAAAGGCCTTCCCGAATGGAAGATCGTCTTAAAGCACGCCCTGCGTAATGCTATGCTGCCGATGACAACCGTCATAGGCCTGTCTCTTGTTTCAATCCTTGAGGGGTCGTTTTTCATCGAACAACTCTACGGCATTCCCGGCATCGGGAGTTTGGCGTTAGACGCGGTTTATGCGCGCGATTACGACATTATCATGGCCTTGACCATGATAGTTTCGGGCGCTTTCCTGGTGGTTCAGCTTATAACCGACATTATCTATACTTTAATTGATCCCCGCGTAAGCCTTGAAGGTTCTTCTTCAGAATAGAAGTTCTTTTTCAAGTGTGTTGAAACGCCTCGTATAACACGAGGCGTTTTTCTTTTGACAAACGTTGTCAATTTTTATATAGAGAAGCAAAATGTACATTTATAAAGAAAACTCAGGAGAGAAAACTAATGGGTCTTGGTGTTCTCAATAACGGTCTCGCTAACACTCCGCCCATGGGCTGGAACAGCTGGAACAAATTTGCCTGCCAAGTTGACGAACGGCTTATAAAAGAGACAGCTGAAGCTATGGTCTCAAGCGGTATGTGTGATGCCGGTTATCAATATGTTGTTATTGATGACTGTTGGAGTAGGCGCTTCCGCGGCAGGCACGGCAATCTGCGCGCAAGCACAAAGAATTTTCCTTTGGGCATTCCGGCGCTGGCCGATTACATCCATTCTTTGGGCTTGAAATTCGGTATCTACACTTGCGCGGGAATCAAAACCTGTCAGGGTTATCCCGGCAGTTATAAGAAAGCCGATCGCGATGCTCAGCTTTTTGCCGATTGGGGAGTGGATTACGTAAAAGTTGACTGGTGTTATACGCGTAAACCATTTGTGCGTTCAGTTCTTGACCCGCGTGTTGCTTATGGCGAATGGCGCGATGCTATACTTAAAACCGGACGGCCGATTGTTTTAAGTATATGTGAGTGGGGTGGATCAAAACCTTGGGAGTGGGCAGGCGATGTCGGGCATCTGTGGCGCACTACCGGAGACATAGGCGATAAGTGGATTGCTAGCGTAAGTAATAAGCATATATTCGGTCTCGGAGTAATTGATATTATTGACCGTAATGCCGATCTTTGGTCATATGCTGGGCCAGGCCACTGGAATGATCCTGATATGCTTGAAGTTGGCAACGGTGGCATGACTTTTGAAGAATACAAAACGCATTTCTCTTTATGGTGCATGATGGCTGCGCCATTAATGACCGGTAATGATTTGCGCAATATGTCTGAAGACACGCGCAAGATTCTGACTGCCAAAGAAGTGGTTGCCATAAACCAAGATCCGTTTGGCCAGCAAGGCCGCCGTGTCTTGACGACTCAAAATGGAATTGAGATTTGGAAGAAAGACTTGCGGCCAATTGTTCCTGAAGGTGATGTTAGTCTGCAGAATGTGGCCGTTGCGTTTTTCAATCGCAGCGACGTGTCCCAAAGCATCAGGTTTGATCCTGCCAGTTTACGCATTTATTATCCGCGCATGCGCATCCACAACCTGTGGGAACCAGCTCTTGTAGATGAACGCGAATCTCATTACGGCTTTTGGGATAAGACAATGCAAATTGCTGTTGACAACATTCCTCCGCACGGCACCGTCATACTTCGTTTGGAAGAGCTGTGGTGGGATCCGATAGGTTGGAATTGGGGTTAAATAATAACCTTGGAGTAACGGCTGTTTTTAAAACAGCCGTTTTAATTTACCCAGTAGAACTATCTCGATAGTTAGCCCCGCGGTTGCGGGGCTAACAAGGCGTTTTAAGTCGAGATGATTCTACCGGGTTTAATTGACAACGAATTTTTAAGCATATATTATCTTTCTTAGCGAACCTTAAAAACAGGAGATAAAAGTGGTTGCCGTTATCCCTGCCGCAGGACTTGGCAAGCGCATGGTCGAGCTAACTAAAGACTTGCCCAAGCCAATGCTTAAGGTCTGGGGCAAGCCTATACTTGAGCATATTATTATGCAGATGCGTAAAGGCGGGATTGATACGATAATTTTGATAGTAGGCTACAAAAAACAAAAGATCATGGATTATTTTGGAAACGGCTCACGTTTTGGGGTAAACATAGTTTACGCTATTCAGGATAAACCCCGCGGGCAAACCGAAGCTTTGTTGCGAGCCGCGCCTTACTTGGATACAGACATGTTTTTTGTGCAGATGGCCGATATTCTTGTACCATGGTGGTGGTACGGAACTCTTAAGCTTTACGTCACAAACAACATTACCGGAGGAGTAATAACCGTCAATGCAAACGGTGATTATCGAGCAGGAGCCGGTGTAATTCTGGATGAAAATAATAATGTTCTTGATGTGGTAGAGAAGCCTCAAGACCCTGAACAAAAATTTGAATGGAATAATTCAGGCATCATGCTGTTGAATCGCCGAATAATTTCTTATCTGCCCAAGGATTTTAATGACACGCAAGAAATTTATATCGCCGAAATAATCCAAAACATGCTTCGTGCCGGTGAGGCCTTTCGTGGCTATCCGATTGAAGCGCACTATTATGATTTTAAGAATAGAGAAGCCTTTGAGCATTACCGAAATAGGCGCACTCCATTGTTTCTGCGCTGATTAGCAAAATCAAAAGCCGCATTCTTAGGAATACGGCTGTTTTCTTATATATATATATTTGATTGCACCATCCTGTGGTGTGGTTATAAACATGTCTCCAGGCACGACTTTTTTGTCGGCAAGATCCAAAATGCTATTTTGGAACTTATTGATCTCGCTCGCTTTTACTAGGGCTATTATATAGCCACCGAAACCGCCTCCGCATAGACGTGCGCCGAGCACGTACGGAAGATGTTGTATAAGCGACACCTGATAATTTATATGCGAGGTACTGACTTCAAATAAACTATCTAAGCTTTGATGTGATTGGTTTATAAGTTCGCCAAGTTCAGCCATGTTGCCTTTTCGTAGTGCTTCGGCGGCCTGTTTGGTTCTTTGTATTTCCTCAAGCACATGCCATGCTCTCATGAATTGTTTGTTTGATAAATAAGGGCTTAAGGTATTTAACTTGAAGCCATCAAGGTAACGAAAGCTTGATACGCCGAGACGTTCTTGAGCAATACATATCACATCGCGGCATTCTTGGCGGCGTTGGTTATATTCAGACGTGGCTAGATCGCGTGTCTGACCAGAGGCAATCGCGGCTATAAAGTAGTCTTTGGGGAAGGGGATTTGGCTTATTGATCCATCAAGCGTATCAAAATAAATTATATGTCCGCTTTTGCCTAGCATGGAGGCAACCTGATCCATAAGGCCGCATTGTATATTGGCATACTCTATCTCGGCTTTCTGGCATAACTTGATCATCTCAAGCGGAGATATAATCAGGTTGTTGATGCGAGCCGCACCTAAAGCAAAAGAAATTTCTAATGCCGCCGAGGAGCTTAAGCCCGAAGATAACGGTAGGTTTCCGCTTATTATGCAGTTAAAGCCGCGCGGCTTGTTGACGCCGTTGAATAATAGTTTAGATACTCCTTTAATATAATTACCCCATTTTGGACCATCGCCCAATTTGATATCTTTTAGATCAAAAATAAGTTCTTCTTCTTGGCGCGTAGAATAGACATAAACCAAAGTATCTTCTCTGGGCATAAGACGAACCACAGTATGAAGGCTAATAGCCAATGGCATTACTGGACCATCGTTATAGTCAATATGTTCGCCGATCAGGTTTATACGTCCAGGCGCGCGAATTTTCACTAAGTCTTTTGATGTATTATCGCCAAAATATTTATATATCAAAGATCGTAGTGCTTTGGTAGTGAGCATTTTGCCTCACTTCAGTTGTTCCCCGACAGGCCTTGTTGAGGTTAGTATAAAAGCGTTATTGCTATCAGTCAATTATAATGACCCGCTGTGGAGCTGAGCCATTCTTGCGGGATTGACCCCGTTAGAAATTTACAGCAGTTATTTAATCTTTCTTGTAAGCCTTAAGCCGTTGCAGCTTATGTAAGCGGCTAGAAAAGACAGCTGTCTTTTCTCACGGTTAAATAGCACCGTAAACTTCTAACGGGGTTGATCCAGAAAGAGTGTTCTACGATGCGTAAAAAGCCATTGATAATTAAGCCATTTCCAGTATTATGGATACATGCCCAGTAGAGCTATCTCGATAGTTTTTTTGTTGCGCAAAAAGAACAAACAAAACGGGGCAATATATCATAAAGAATCACTATTTGTTTAAATACCCTCGCATTTTCATATTTACTATTTGAAAGTCGAGATAATTCTACCTGGTATGTTTAGAAGAATGCCTTTATGGCTTGTAGCCGCATTGATACCTTTGGATTTCGCGGCTGTAATATGCGCCGGTGTGGCAGCGTGGCTATTGCGTTTTCATCCTTTGGTTCAAGCACTTAGGCCGGTCATTTTCAGGTTAAGTTTTGCTGATTATTTTTCGTTGGTGATCTTAGCGGCGACACTTAATACGGTGATAATTGCCGTACTTGGTTTATATAAATTCCGTCAAGAAATTAGCATGTTGAGCACAATGACGCGTTTGGTTCTTGCCTGTTTCGTCACATTCGCCGCGATTACTTCGGCCATATTTATCAGGCAAGAACTTTTCGATTCCAGATTTTTGGTTATAACTGGATGGTTATTAGCAATTATCTTTTTGCTGACCGAGCGAAGTTTAATTAATTTAGTTATTGCCTTGGGGGGATCTAAGCTTGGCCTGCCCACGATTAAGATTTTATTGGTTGGCCACGACCATATAAGCGAAAAGATAAAGCAGATACTTGATGACAATTCTTCGTTGGGCATGCGCGTGGTAAAAAGCATAAATTCACCGGACATAAGCGAGATAAGCACTTACTTGGAACGAGGAGGAGTTATTGAAGAAATTCTTCTTAGCGACCCAAGTTATCCTAAAGAAGACGTAGTCGATTTAATAGAATTTGCGCATGATCAGCATATAAGGTTTTCTTTCGTACCGAATTTATTCCAGACGCTTACTGCTAATGCAACAGGTGCCGTAATAGGCGGCATCCCTGTGGTTGAATTACGTCGCACCCCGCTTGAGGGGTGGGGAAGGATATCCAAACGCATTTTGGATATCATTGGCTCTATGGTGGCAATTATAGTATTTTCTCCTTTCATGGCCGCAATTGCCATCGCAATAAAATTGGATTCCGAAGGCCCGGTTTTGTACAGAAGCAAAAGATTCGGCCCAAAAAGGGAATTTATAATGCTTAAGTTTAGAACGATGAAGATTGAATACTGCACGGGCGATGATTACCCCTACTCCAAACAAGCCGAGCAATTAGAAAGCTCTTTAATTGAAAAACATAATATTCGTCAGGGGCCAGTTCCAAAGGTATTAAATGATCCGCGGAGAACGCGCCTCGGCAGGTTCTTGGAGCGAACGAGTCTTGACGAACTACCTCAGTTTTTTAATTCTTTGAAAGGTGATATTAGTTTAGTGGGGCCGCGTCCGCATCTACAGAAGGAAGTTGCCCATTACGAGAAGGTCCATAAAAGGGTATTTGCGGTTAAACCAGGCATAACCGGTATGGCACAGATTGCGGGCAGATCAGATCTTAATTTTGATGACGAAGTGAGACTTGATCTTTATTACATAGAAAACTGGTCATTATGGCTTGATCTCATAATCATTTTTAAAACACCCTTCGTTATTTTATTCCGAAGACATAAAAGCTAACCTCGAATTTAGATGTTAGAATTTGGAATCTAGTTAAATTCTGCATTCTATATTCAAAATTCAGTTTTATGCGCGTTGCGTTGGTTCACGATTATCTAACCCAATATGGCGGTGTCGCTCCGCGGCTGCGGAGTTCCTTCAAACCCCTCGGTTTGAATAATTCCGCTACGGGAAACCAAAGGTTTCCCGATCCTTTCCTTATCCGCCATATTGGCAAGTCTATTTTTAACTAACTTAAGTTTATTGATTATGCGCGTTGCCTTGGTTCACGATTATCTAACCCAATATGGCGGAGCCGAGCGTGTTTTGGAGGCCTTTGCGGATGTTTTTCCGCGAGCGCCAATTTTTACTTTAATGTACGATGAGCGCGGCACGAGGAGTATTTTTTCTGGACGTCGGATAATAACTTCTTTTCTTCAGCGATTTAAAGTGGTTCGCAGGCATCACAGATTTTTTCCGCCACTAATGCCAATGGCCATCGAACAGTTTGATCTGTCAAAATATGATTTGGTTATATCCAACTCGGCCAGTTTCGCAAAAGGAATCATTACCCGCCCCGAAACTTTGCATATCTGTTATTGCCACACACCGACCCGTTTTGCCTGGGATAACAGCCATCGCTATGTTGAAGAGTTCGGAGGGTACCCTTCCATTATGCGCAAAATCGCGCCAATATTTTTAAACTGGCTCAGGGTTTGGGATCATACCGCTTCTCTGAGGCCAGATGTTTTCATAGCTAATTCGTATCATGTGCGAAAACGCATACGTAAATATTATAGTCAGGATGCCGAAGTTATTTATCCGCCAGTGCGGGTGAAATATTTTTCTCGAATTGCGCGAGCGCCTAAAGATTTTTTCCTTATGGTCGGTCGCTTAATTGCCTATAAACGCTTCGATTTGGGGATAGAAGCAGCCAAAGAATTGGGTTTTAATTTGCATATTGTCGGTGATGGTCCAGAAATGAAAAAACTTAAACGTATCGCTCGCGGCGCGCCCAATATAACTTTTATTGGAGCTACAGATGACGAAAGATTGCGTCAGGAATATGCGACATGTCGCGCCTTAATCTTTCCACAAGAGGAAGATTTCGGTCTCGTCGCTGTTGAAGCCATGGCTGCGGGTACCCCGGTCATAGCTTGGCGTGGGGGAGGAGCGCTTGAAACGGTCCAAGACGGCCGCACCGGCATCCTCTTTAATGAACAGACACACCACGCGCTTATTGACGCCATTAAACAATTTAAAGAAGAAGATTTTTCTACTGAATATATTAAGGAATACTCAAATAATTTTGATCAAGAAGTCTTTAACCAAAAGGTAAAATCGTTTATCGATAAACAGTTAACAAAATAATATGAAAGAATTACGCGATTTAGTAAATCTTCTAAAAAAACAATGGCTTATATTGGGCCTTGGGGCCTTAACGGGTTTTATTTTAGCTACCTTTGTTTTTGCTAATCAAAAAAGCCTTTTTTCATTTACGGTTTCTTTGGTTCATGACGGTGTAATAGCAGAAAGCGCACAAGCCCAGTATCAATATGACGGGTACTATTACGTTGAAACGAGCCGCCTTTTTAACGATCGTCTTGGCCGAATACTTCGCGATTCATCTCTGAATTATTCTTTTGGCAATGCTTTCGAGTCGTCAGTTAAGATATCGCGTGTTGATAAACTTTCTTTTGGAGATTGGCAGGTCATTGTAAGTGGTAAGCCCGACACTTTAAATGAATACTCCGTGTTTATTGAGGATAAAGTAAGCCAAATGCTGGGCGATATCGCTAAAGATACGGGTGAATATGCCGCTTTTAAAGTCAAGGTTTCATATCAGGGAGAAACAGAAACTAAGCCACTTGAATATTATTTGAGTTTGGGAACCCTACTCGGATTCCTATTCGGGGCTTTCTCGGCGCTATTACGTGATTATTTTAAAGGTCACTAACGTGAAACTTGGCATAGATATAAGGCATTTATCTCGTGGGTATAGCGGAGGTATCGCAGAATATACGATTAATCTTTTGGACGCGCTTGTAAGAAATTTTCCAGAAGAAACTTTTAAACTTTTTTCATCTGGTCGCTATCCGCCTGACATTGCTAATAAATGGTTGATGCATAAAAATATATCCTTGCATCACTTGGCGCTACCTAACCGTTTTTTGGATCCGACATCAAGATTACTGGCCATTCCATCGGTCGATAAATTTATTGGCGGAGTAGACGTTTTTTTAAGCCCGCATTTTTTACTGACGGCTCTTTCTGATAAATGCCGACGAGTTATGATAATTCACGATTTATCATTTGTAAGGTATCCCGAATTTTTTTCTGTCCGTGATAGGCTGTGGCATTGGCTCATGAGCCCTAAAACCCAGGTTAAACTAGCCGATGTTGTCGTATCCGTATCCGATTCTACCAAACGTGATTTGATAAGTATTTGGCGCATAGATAGAAATAAAATTCACACGGTTTATCCCGGGATAGCACAATTTGCAGAACATACGTCGATAAATTATGCAAGGCTCGTAGCCGATAGATATAATTTGCCTGATAATTTTATTTTGGCATTGAGTGTTATTGAGCCAAGAAAAAACTACGTTAGTTTAATACGGGCTTTTGAAGTTTTTAAAACCGCACATCCGGACACATCCAAAGACTTGGGTTTGGTAATTGCCGGTCCGTTAAGCAAACGTTCGGATGAAGTGTCGCGTGCAGTAAAATCGTCTTTGTTCAGCAAAGAAATATTCTTGCCAGGTTTTATTGATGAAAAAGATAAGGCGGCTATTTATCGTTTGGCAAAAGTATTCGTATACCCCAGCGTATTTGAGGGGTTCGGCTTCCCGCCTCTTGAGGCCATGGCAGCGGGTATTCCTGTCATTGTCAGCGCGCGAGCATCTTTACCGGAGATTGTCGCTAATGCCGCTTTATGTGTTGATCCATATGATATTTCGGCTCTGGCTTCAGCCATCATGACCATGTTGGAAGATACCGAAGCCAGGGATTTTTTGGTTAATGCGGGCTTAAACAGGGCGGCATCTTTCAGCTGGGATCAAGCCGCTCAACGTATATATCATTTATGTTCCCAGGCCGCAGCTTCTTAAAATATAATTTGTTTATGCTTAAAGCTAATAAAAAAATTAATATCGGTATAGACGCGCGCATGTGGGGGGCCAAACAAACTGGAATAGGGCGTTATATTTCGTCTTTAAGCGAGAAACTTGTTTATCTGGCTCCGGATTGTAATTTTATTCTATTTATGCGCAATCCTGAATACGCAAGTCATTTAAAAAATAAAAACATCCAAGTAATTAAAGCTAAAGAACGATGGTACAGTTTTGGTGAGCAATTAATTTTTCCTGCACGTCTAATGCGGCACTCTCTAGATGTTTTGTTTGTGCCGCATTTTAATGTTCCTCTGTTTTGGCGCGGTAAATTTGTCTCTACAATTCACGATGTAACCCCGCTTTTTTATCCAGGTCCGCTGCAAAGCAGATATAATTTGCGTAAAGCAGCTTTCAAAAAAGTTTTTGAATCTACTTTAAAAAAGGCCCGTCGTATCATCGCCGTTTCTTCATACACCAGAGATGAGATTATAAAAAATTTCCATGCGGATAAAGAAAAAATAACAGTTATTTATGAAGGCATATCCGCGCTGGGGATGAGTGGAGGCCAGTTAACTGTACTGTCTACCGAGGATTTAAATGCGCATAAAGATAAATACGGTTTGAAAAAACCCTATATCTTTTTTGTAGGTGTTTGGCGGCCGCACAAGAATATAGTCGGTCTGCTTGAGGCCTTTGCCACAATAAAAAAATTGTCCGGCGGAAAGTACGCTTTGGTGTTGGGGGGCGAGGAAGATTCGCGTTATCCTGAAATAAGAGCCACGTGGCAGAAATTGGGCCTTGAGAGCGATATTATACGCCCGGGCTTTATTCCTGATACAGAATTGCCTTTTTGGTATAAGGCATCCTCGGCAGTGGTTATCCCTTCCTTTATGGAGGGGTTTGGCCTTGTTGGCTTAGAGGCTATTTCCTGTGGGGCATCGGTTGTAGCAAGTTTGGGCGGAGCCACGCCAGAAATATTGCAGGATGCAGCAGTTTATTTTAATCCATATAATTCGGAGGAAATGGCCCAAAAAATACTTTATGTGATGGAATCTCTAGAGGAACGGGAACGTCAGCGCGTGGCCGTTGCCAAAATTATACCCCTCTATTCGTGGGAAAATAATGCCTTACAAACTATGGCCATATTGCGTCAAGCCGCATCCTAACCCTGTTTAATAAATATGTTTTTAGATATAGCCAAAAAACAAATCAAAAAGCTTCCGCAGCCTGATAGGTCATCAGATAAAAGCACCATTTTTTATTCTAAAGAAATACCCAAACGTCTTGAGGAAGAATCTATTTTCCCCGCACGTGAAGAATTGTTGCGTGTCTTGACGCAATATAAGGATTTGGGAAAAAGCGGAGTCCAAGATTATCAAACCGAAGAATCATTATTCAGTTTAATGCCTCGTCATAAACCTATTTCTGACATCCATTTTTTGTTCTATTTTAATAAACCAACAGTTTTACGATCGGCTATAATATTTTCTTTTTTGGCCCTTGCGGCTTCTTTAGCTATACCCGGCATGTTCGCAATAAAAAACGTCTTAGCCCTGAAGACAGATATTATGAACCAAGGATTATATGCCGCAGTCTTAATGGATAACGGCGCGGCGGCCTTGGCTAATATGGATTTTGTTGAAGCTAAGAAAAATTTTAAATACGCCCAAATTGAGATTGAAAGCGCTCAATTCAAGTTTAACAGTTTCGGGGCTGGTGCCCTTGCAATCATGTCTTCTATACCGACATCTAATCCGTTGCGTTCCGGCTCAAGTTTACTGGACGCATCTTGGCACCTATCTTTGGCGGGTCAGAATTTTGCCCAATTGTTCAGTGATTTAGCCGAAAGTAAAATAATCAATCTTGTAGCATTTTCCGGGACAAGCGTATCAGATAATCAAGTCCCAGCAATAAATCTAAATGATATAGCCAGCCAAATCATTTTTTCGGCTCAAGAAGTAAGCCGCTCCAACAAGGACATGCAGAAAGTTAATATTTCAGACGCGCCAGAGAGCTTAAGGGATAAGCTGTCATTTTTGAAGCAGATGATTAATGAGATGTCTTCTTATTTTGACAGCGTTATTTCTAATCAAAAAAACATACTTGATATACTAGGCGCTTCGGGGCCGCGCCGCTATCTTTTTGTTTTTCAGAATTCTAGCGAATTGCGGGCTACCGGCGGTTTTCCAGGCAATATAGCGTTATTGAAAATAGATAGCGGCAAAATTGCGAAGTTTGAGTTTTATGATGTTTACGATTTGGATGGTCAGCTGGTTGAAAATATAGTGCCGCCTAAACCCATACAGGATATCGCCAGTGCCTGGTCCATGCACGACGCCAATTGGTTTTTCGATTTTCCATCAAGCGCTCAAAAAATGAGTGTGTTTTATGAGAAAGATGGCGGGTCCACTCCAGATGGCGTGATTGCTATCACAAACCAAGTTGCCGAAGCTCTGCTTTCCGTTCTTGGAACGGTAGAGCTTGATGATTATTCTGAAACCCTTCGTGCAGATAATTTTGTTGATCTTATTAATGAAGCGGGCGAAACAAGCAAGAATGCTGAAGCGCCTAAACAGCACCAGGTTCTTGAAGGTGTCTTTAATGCTATGCTTGAGAGATTGCCAAGATTAAATACAGAAGAACAGGCGCGACTTATCAAGGTTTTGATTGACGGAATAGCCAGTAAGGATATCCAGATTTTTTTGCGGAATAGCCAAGAGCAGAAGTTTATTTCAAATTTAGGTCTCTCGGCATCTTCGTCTATATCCCTAGATGACGGTAGTGGTGCTTCGGCCCAAAGCTCTAAATTTATTGAGCGTCTGGCTATTGTGCACAGTAATATCAATGGATTTAAAACAGATCGTGTAATTGACGAGAAATTAAAAATAGAAACAACTTTCACGCAAGATGGCTTTGCTGAAAATACTGTAATCATTGTTCGCAAACATAACGGACGGCAAAGTCCATACGTTTTTTATAATAAAGTAAATAAAGACTACGTTCGGCTTTATGTTACCTCGGGCTCGGTTTTAGTTGAGGCTTCGGGCGTAACCAAGCAGGATTATAAACCGCCCCTTGATTACAGCCAGTTTGGTTTCGTGAAGGACGATTTGGTTTCTTCTAGTGATGATTCTTTGCGGCATGATGACGCCACCGGCGTTGATGTATTTCAGGAAAACGGACGGACGGTTTTTGGGGCATGGAACTTTGTTAGTCCTGGCGAAACGGTAGTTTTGACTTTCAAATACAAAGCGCCAATTTCATTATATTCAAGCAATGCGGCATTGTGGAATATGATTGTTGAAAAACAAGCCGGTATTTCACAGGACATTGATTATTCGGTAGATTTTCCTATGGATTGGGAGGTAGTATGGGCGGATGAGAAAAATATGAGCCGTGCGGGCAATCATTTTTCGTATCAAGGCAGATTAAACAGCGACCTCACTTTTAAGGCCGTTATAAAACATCAATGAGTTATGGTGAGACTCTTCAGATTATTTACCAGATCGATCCTAATTAACGAGACCCGTACTGTGACTTTGGCGGCAATTATATTGGCCGCGTCATCTTTATGTGCCGACATTCTTGGTCTTTTGCGCGACAGGATGCTTGCCGCGCAATTTGGCGCAGGACGGGAGTTGGATATTTACAATGCCGCATTCCGCATACCCGATTTTTTATTTTTAGTCCTTTTCGGAGCTATTTCGGCGGCTTTCCTGCCAGTCTTCTCGCATTTCCGAGAAAAAAATCCAAAAGAAGCCTGGCAGCTTACCAATAATTTGCTGTCTTTATCCATATTGCTTTTGTCCGGCATTGCCACAGGCGCTTTCCTTTTGATGCCCAAGTTAGTCCCGCTTATTACAGGCGGCTTTTCGGTGCCGGAACAAGAATTGACGATTAGGCTTTCAAGATTTCTGCTCTTGAGCCCTATTTTTTTTGGTGTATCCAGCTTCATGTCAGGAATCCTGCATTATTTTAAGAAATTTTTATTGTTTTCGCTCGCGCCGATTCTCTATAATTTTGGAATAATTATTGGAGTAATTTTCTTTTATCCGCGCTTTGGATTTTTGGGGCTGGGCTTGGGAGTCATCTTAGGCGCATTTATGCATTTGATCATACAGATTCCAGGCGTTATGGTCGTAGGTTTTATTCCAAGGTTTTATTTGCGGCCTATGCACGAAGGCGTGTACGAAACCTTTATTTTGTTGCTGCCCAGGATACCGAATTTGGTGCTTACGAACATAAATATTTTGGCCATCACGGCCATAGCCTCCTCTTTGGCCGCAGGTTCACTGGCTATCTTTACCTTCGCCGATAATTTGCGAGCCGTGCCGGTGGGTATTTTCGGTATATCTTTTGCCACAGCCGTATTCCCTAATTTATCTAAAGCATGGGCGACAAAAGACAAGGCTAACTTTTCAGCAATGTTATCTAGCGTTATCAAGCAAGTTTCTTTTGTAGTTCTTCCCATCCTGGTGCTTTTCATAATTTTACGCGCACAAATAATCAGAGTCGTGCTTGGCGCTGGTAAATTTGATTGGGAAGACACTCAACTTACCGCGGCGGCCCTGGGACTTTTTGCCGTAGGTATTTTAGCCCAGGCCTTGATACCCATAATCATGCGGGCATTTTTTGCTATAAAAGACACTATGACGCCGCTCGTTATCAATTCATTTTCCATAATATTGAACATCGCCATGGCGCTATTTTTTGTTTCTTTTCTTAAAAGCGGCGCTTTCCATGAAGCTGCTATTTTTAGAGATATCCTTAATCTAAACGCCTTATCCGATTTGAGCGTCTTGGCTCTGCCGGCATCTTTCTCATTGGCGTCTATAGTGCAACTGATTTTACTTGCCTTGGCTTTGCGTCTGCGTTTGGGGCCTTTCATGGATAGGGAGGCTGTTTTTAGTATATTTAAAATGTTTTTAGCCAGCCTCGCCGCCGCTTTAGCCGCCTATACTTCCTTGCGTCCTCTTGCGTTTATTCTTGATCTGGAAAGATTTTTTGGTATTTTCGCCCAAGGCTTGATAGCTGGATTGGTGGGCTCGGCAGTTTATATTCTCTTGTCAATGGTTTTGGGCATACGTGAAATAGATCTTTTCTTTTCCTCACTGCGTAAACAGTTTGTTCCACAAACACTGCCGTCCACGAATCAAACTCCTACGCCACCGGAAACCAAATAACCGAAATTAATTTGTATGCCAGGTAGTGAAAGTTCGACTGTTCGCCTTTAGGCGAACAGAAAAAGATATCATTGCATCTTAACTTGAACCACTGATTTTATAGATTTAAGCAATTAACAAGAGAGTCGATTAAATAGTACTATAGTCGAACTTCTACTACCTGGTATGGACCAAAACAGCATAAGAAATTTCCTGATAATCGCGCATATAGATCACGGCAAATCAACTTTAGCCGATCGTTTGCTTGAGTTCACCAAGACCGTGGAACCAAGAAGAATGCGCGAACAGTATCTTGATCAGATGGATCTTGAACGCGAGAGGGGGATTACCATAAAAATGCAGCCCGTAAGGATGAACTATGCCCTCAACGCTATACCCTATACCCTAAATTTAATCGACACTCCCGGGCATGTTGATTTCGCCTATGAGGTTTCGCGATCTCTGGCCGCGGTTGAAGGAGCCATTTTATTGGTGGATGCGACCAAGGGCATTCAGGCGCAGACGGTTTCCAATGCCGAATTGGCGATTATCCAGGGCTTGAAGATAATCCCGGTAATAAACAAGATTGATCTTCCTCAGGCAAGGCCCCAAGAAATATCCAAAGAATTGGCTGCATTTCTGGAGGTAGATGAAAACTCTATTTTTAGTGTTTCGGCAAAGACGGGTCATGGGGTGCCCGAGCTTTTAAGTCAAATTCCTTCTCTGGTGCCGGCACCCGAAGGCGAGGTGAACGCTCCCTTAAGGGCTTTGATATTTGATTCGCGTTATGATTCTTTTCGTGGAGTTTTGGTTTATGTCAGAGTTTTTGACGGCTCTTTGAAGACCGGGGACAAATTGCGGTTTATGGCCTCGGGCGCCAAAGGCGAAGTTTTAGAAGTTGGAGTTTTCCATCCAGAACTTGTGCCTGTTCATAATTTATCCTGCGGCGAGACAGGATATATCGTGACGGGTTTAAAAGATCCGATTCTTTGCAGGGTGGGCGATACCATCACTAACGCCCGAGAATCAGCGACTGAACCATTGCCCGGATATCAAGACCTCAGCCCGTAGTTTTTGCGTCTTTTTTCCCGAATAATACTGACGATTTCCCATCTTTGGCCGATGCGTTGTCTAAATTCAAGCTCAATGACGCCGCTCTTTCTTTTGATGTCACCAATTCAGACGCCTTGGGTCGCGGTTTCCGTTGCGGGTTCCTGGGCACATTACATATGGAGATAACCCTAGAAAGATTGCGACGGGAATATGATCTCTCTTTGGTGGCAACGCTGCCTACAGTTAAAATAAACGCCAGGTTGAAAAACGGCAAAATAATTCCGGTGATAACTCCTAAGGAACTGCCATCACCGGAAATAGTGGAAGCATTGTACGAGCCTTGGGTCAAAATGGAGATTTTGTCTCTGCCCGAAGATTTGCCCCAGATAATGCGCCTGGTGCAAGATACTCGTGCCGAGGTCCAAGAAATAAAAACCATAGCCTCAACCAGGGTTGTGCTTAAAGCCATTGTTCCTTTGGGCGATATAATAGTTGATTTTGCAGATAGATTAAAATCTGTTTCAAAAGGTTATGCTTCTTTAACGTGGGAACCATCTGGCGAAAAATCTGGTGATTTAGTTCGTTTAGATATTCTTGTTGCCGGTGAAGACGTGGAAGCTTTTAGCCGTATTCTGCCGCAAGATCGTGCTGAACGCGAAGGTCGGGTCATGGTTGAGCGTTTGAAAGAACATTTGCCACGACAGTTGTTTTCCGTTCCTATTCAGGCCGCAATTGGAGGCAGAATCGTGGCGCGCGAAACCCTTTCGGCTTTAAGAAAAGACGTGACCGGTTATCTTTACGGCGGGGACTACACGCGCAAGAGAAAGCTTTTAGAGAAACAAAAACGTGGCAAGAAAAAATTGAAAGCCATGGGCAAAGTGAATATTCCTCAAGAAACATTTTTGGCTCTGCTCAAACGCGAGCCTTAATGCTCGTCTTGTGCTAAACGGGAAAATTAGTTTGACTTTCAGCGTTTTTTATTTTATATGCCTAATTAAAGGCTAAACTTTGAAAATAAAATAAAGAGAGGTAAGGCAATGCCGCGTTTGGATCCGTTTGGGATGCCCGTGCGTATTGTGCCCAAATTAGAATGGCACAACGGCAAAATTTACAGCTATCCTTGCCCGACTGATCAAAAACGAGGCCTGTTTATTCACGCGCTGATGTATGGCACAAGCGTTTTTGAAGGCATACGCGCCTATTGGAATCCGGAACACCAGCAAATGTATCTTTTCCGTGGAATAGATCACTTTGAGCGCATGCTTAGAAACGCCAGAGATATAATGAAGTTTGTTGTTCCTTATACGGCAGAACAGTTGACCGGAGCGACCCTGGATCTTTTGCGCCGTGATGGTTATCAGCAGAACGTGTATATCCGTCCGATTATTTTTCTTGAGGATCCCAAAATAGGTGTTTACGGCAAACGCGTTTCGGTAATTATTATGGTTGTGCCTTTTGAGAAATATAATCTTAAAGACAAAAACAGTCTGAGCGTCTGCGTTTCCAGTTGGAAGCGCGCCACAAACGCTATGCTGCCGCCTAAGGGCAAAATAGGCGGTCTCTATGCGCAGTCGTATCTTGCCAAAGAAGAAGCCCAGCGTATCGGTTTCGATGATGCGATTTTCCTTAATCTTGACGGCACGATTTGCGAAGGTAGTGCGGCCAATCTCTTCATGGTCAAAGAAGGCACACTCTATACTCCGGATTTTGCATCCAATATTCTGGGTGGCATCACCCGCAGTACTCTGATGGAAATTGCCCGCAACGATCTGGGCTTGACCGTCGTTGAAACCTCTTTGCCGGCCAGCATGCTTAATGAGACCGATGAAATGTTTTTCTGCGGTACTGGTGCAGAAATAGAGCCCATTTCTAAAATTGACGATCTTAATGTTGTTGGCAATGGAGACGTGGGCCCCATAACCCAACAGTTGCAAACAGCCTATTTTGATATCGTCTATGGGCGCAACGCCGATTATGAAAACTGGCTCGTTGCCGTCTATCAATAAATCAAAAAACCCTTCTTTAAAAAAGAAGGGTTTTGTTTGTGTCGGATCGGCATCATTGTAATTTAAGGCCAGATGCGTAAAAATGATGTTAGCGCAGCGCTTTTACTGAAATAGTCCAGGCACAAAAGAAAATATTGTAGTTATGGCTACAATGATAATTATTCCGAACCAGATAATCTTGCCTATTTTCTTCAATTTGCGCTTCATCCCGTTAGAGACAGGAAGCGCTTTATGGAAGGTTTTAAAGCGCTTCCGTAATATCGCGCATAAATCCTGCTTAAAGTTTTAATCATTTTATAGAATAAAAATTACCTACTCTTTCCCATTAGGTTGTCTCTAACGGGATTCATAGTCCTTGTTTAACACGTAATATATTATACGGCAATCATAAGTTTAATTTCCACCTTTCTTTATGACGCATAGGTATTCAAAGATAATCTTCATGTTTTCGGCCGTAGTTATTATTGGCATACTTTTTAATGCCGCTAGGGCTCAATATAAGCTGTGGCATACCCAAGAAGATATCAAGAAACTTGAACAAGAGGCTAAAAAACTAGAGAACGATAACGCTTCCATATTACAGCTTATAGAATCATCGCTTAATGATCCCGAAAAAATTGAACGTGAAGCCAGAGCCAGACTCAATTTAATCAAACCCGACGAGCAAGTTATTATTTTAATTCCGGATAACGACGCGAAGTCAAAAGAAGGGGAACTGGATAACGCTGCCGGCTTGCAACACAAACAATCAAATTTAAGCAAATGGTGGGATAAGTTTTTTGGCGATAAGTAATCGCGAGTGTAGTATAGTGGTAGTACGCGACCTTCCCAAGGTTGAAGTGGGAGTTCGATTCTCCTCACTCGCTCATTAAAAACAGCCAGGGATTATCTCCTGGCTTGAGAAAGTTGGATCTTTGGCACCGCAAAGCAAATGCTAGATATTTATTTATCTATATTCCAGATTCATTTTGAACTACGAAATTTGAACAAGTTTATCAAAAATGAAAAACCTAACATTATTCCACCGACAACAAGAGTCACCAATACTATAAGCAGTGGCAGCCCAATTACTGCGAAAATATTCCAAGCGCAGTGTATGCCCACGCTTAACCAAATGGATTGATTGGTGATTCCAAGATAGCCCGAGAGCATTCCCAACGCAAATTGTGGTATAACGCTGAATATTTTAGCAACAGTCGTTTGTTTTGGCTGCGAAGCTATGAATCCCGCTCTTTCGGTTTCGTAGTCATCTGTTGCCAGTTCACCTTCTTGATTGCTGAGATGTGTACTGAACTCGATGTGTTTTCTAACACTATTTTTCCCCTGGTGGATAACAGCAAAAATAATATTGGAAACAACAATTCCGATCCAGGCATAAGGCGACATGGCTCCAAAAACGATGATTAGCGGCGCGCGAAAGATCAGTTCTTCAACCGTTGGCGCCCATATGAATAATGTCGGCAAACCTACAAGCAATGCAATTTTCGGGTTTTTCTTTAACCACGTGATGCTCTTAGAATTCTCACCGATATGATGCGATAGAGCCTTTATATATAACCAGGTTAGCGCAGCAATGGTTGCAATGACGGCGATATCGGGTAGAAAGTGCAAGAAGCGCTCTGACAACGGGTTCCTCCTCCTTTTTTCGATTGTGAAAGATCAAATTTCTAAAATACTATAGCATATATTAAGATACAGCGTCAAACATTGACATCATGTCTTAATTACTTTATTATAATTTTGATAAGAACATTGCAAATTTGTAATAAGGAGGCGGCCAATAAATGGTTAATCGTCCCAGTGTAACTAGAGATCCGACCATTTCACACCTTGAACATCATTTGGCGCCGGCAATGCTCCAGTGGCAATGTGAACGATGTCTTAATTCGGAGGGCGTTGAAGGTAAGTTCGACGGCCGGACCGGCACATTGGAAATGGGCCCCAATAACGACTTATATGTTGTAAAGTTCCTTAACCAGCGCGATAGAGACGCCATCAGCAAAACATACGTGGTATATCACGTGAATCGTTCTCTTGTTGAAGAGTTGCAGCAGAGTCAGAAGAATTCTGGACAACTTTCTGCTGAAGAACGAAGGCGTCTGCGTTTTGGCTGCGGCGGTCAAGTGAAGTTCTTTTCGTTCGGTCAGGAGGGGATAGTCAAACAAGTTATCTGCAAGCCAGACGAAGAACGTGTGCGTGTACTGTCTGCTTCTGGACGTTTGGTGCCTCTGTTCGCAAGATAATAATTTTTAAGCTCCAATTTTTGGAGCTTCTTTCTTTGTGTTATTTGTTATGATAAAACTGTAGTATATTGCCACCTTAGCTCAGCTGGTAGAGCAGCACTTTCGTAAAGTGAAGGTCCCCGGTCCGAATCCGGGAGGTGGCTCAAAAAAGAAGGAGCTGGGTTCGTAAGGTAGAGGTTGCGAGTCCCTAGGGGATGCCTTAGGCATTCAATCCTCGCCTCCAGCTCAAATTTTGAGCTCAAAATTTGTCCCGAGGAACGAAGTGACGAGGGGCTACAATAAACAACCCCGATTGACATGGGTTGTTTTGTTGCGGGTGCGTCCAAGCTATTGAACCATTACGCGGGGTTGACAAATATAAAATAATATGATAATATATACTTACGCTTGGGTCAGGCTGGATATTGCCAGGCGGTTGGCCAATGGCCAGCGAAAATGGGGAGCAATTGGGCCAGTTTCAAGCTCCCCCCACTTCTTTATTATTATTCCTCGCAGATTGCCGATTATTTTTAGTCGATAATCTGGGAGGCGTAAGTTCTAAATGCCCCGTTAGGTGGCAAATATGTACTCAAATAACGCTCTCCCTATTCCTTCCTGGGTTTATTTCTTTCAATATTATTGCCATTAATAAAATAAACCCAGCAAGGAGTAGGGAATGAAGCCTCTGGTTGTCGGACGCAATGTGTCCTAAACCAAGGAAAAAGGCGTCGCTCCTGAAACCTTCTACCGGGAAGGCTGGATATTGCCAGGCGGTTGGCCAATGGCCAGCGAAAATGGGGAGCAATTGGGCCAGTTTCAAGCTTCCCGCGCTCTTTCGAAATTCCCATGTGGGATGGATTGCTGATCAATCAGCCGTTCTTCCAGGCCTCCCTCCAGGCCTGTTAGTGGAACGCTTGGCCGCGGGTTAGATCCTGTCGGTTGCAAGAATTCATCCCACCAAAATTTTCGTAGAAAATTTTGCCCTGAGTTAATCGAAGGGCTACCTAGTCTTTTACGGCAGACTGCTGTTTTTTAAAAGACATCAGCCTGGCGGATGAGATTGTGATGGGGCCGGTTGGGCATTGAGCCCCGGACGCGAAATAGGTCGACAACCCCCTCTCATCCGCTTTTTACATAATCTGTCTTGCAAGAGGCGGTTTTTTGTTTGCCCAATCCCAATTAAAGTATTGACACAATTCTCTAAACAAACTATTATTTTCATACTTGTTCTTTGGATAAGGAGGCGGTTGTGTCTGAAAAATGGGATATTCGTTTTTTGGCTCTTGCCGAACACGTCGCTCAATGGAGCAAGGATCCCTCAACTAAAATGGGCGCTGTTATTATTGATCCCAATAACCGGATAGTATCTATTGGATATAATGGTTTCCCCCGCGGTGTGAAAGATTTACCGGAACGACTTGAAAACCGAGAAACTAAATACAAAATCATTGTCCATTGTGAGCGGAATGCCGTATTGTTTGCCCACGGGCCGGTAGTAGGATGTAGACTATACACCTGGCCATTCATGTCCTGTGCTCCATGTGCCGCAATGATGATCCAAGCCGGAATTGTTGAGGTCATTGCCCCGGTCTCAGATAATTCCCGTTGGATAGACGATTTCCATCTGGCCCAGATACTTTTTAGCGAAGCCGGAGTAAATGTCAGACTTATTGATATTAAAAATAAACCATATTAACCTAGCGGTTTTGGGCGGTCATTATTATGCCTGCCCGGCTTGTTCGGAAGCCATAGACAAGGCTGGTATAGCTAAGTTAGTATTTGATCCCGAGACTGCGGCCAAGGCCAGAGAATTTTATAAGCTTTCCTGACTAAAAATATAATGCGTGAATATATATTCACGCTTCAATTTTTTATTTTTAGGCTTGTTCAACAAGATTTTTTGTGATACCTTGGATAGGATGGTTTTGAATATTGCGGAGATAAAACAGCTTTTAGCAGATCTTGAGGCGCGCGTAAAAGATACGCGCGACCGTCTTTGACTTAGATAAAATAAAGGCCAAAATAGAAGAGCTTGAAAATCAAACTTTATTACCAGATTTTTGGAAAACACAGAAACAAGCCGAAATCGTGCTTAGCGAAATATCCGCATTAAAAGATGTATATTCTTTTTGGTCCGATCTTGAACATGGGATTACCGAAGAAGCCGATAAATTGGAAATTTTGCTTGAATGGGAACAAGAGCTGGGCAACGAAGAGCCTCAAAAAATACACGATTTGCTTGAAGAAGTAGAAAAGCACGTTATTGCCCTAGACGCTACTTTCAAAAAGAATGAAAGGCAATCGTTCCTATCTGGTCCCCATGACAATCTTCCCGCCACCTTAGGAGTTTCTTCTGGAGCCGGTGGTAGAGATGCCGAAGATTGGGCCGCAATGCTTCTACGTATGTATAAGCATTTTGCTGAAAGCAGGGGATGGAAAATAAAGCTCTTGCACGAACATGTTGGTGAAGAAGGGGGCATCAAAAATGCGACTATAGAAATAGGCGGCAAAATTGTTTACGGTTTTTTGAGATTTGAAAACGGAGTTCACCGTTTGGTGCGCATCTCACCTTTTGATGCCAATAAGCGACGCCATACCTCGTTTGCTTCAATAGAAGTTTTGCCGGTACTTACCGAAGATATCACAAAGAAAATTATTATTAATCCAGAGGATTTAGATATTATGACGTCGCGTTCTTCGGGGCCCGGCGGGCAAAACGTGAACCGTAGAGAGACCGCAGTTAGAATAGTCCATAAACCCACTGGCTTTGCGGTTGAGTGTCAGTCAGAACGCCTTCAGGGTGACAATAGGCGCAAGGCCATGGAGCTTCTTGCGGCAAAGCTGGTGGCGCGCGAAGAAGAAAAACGTCAGGAAGAAATTATGAAGTTGCGCGGGGAAAAAGTCTCAACTTCTTGGGGTAACCAGATAAGATCTTATGTTCTGCATCCCTACCAGATGGTTAAAGATCACCGAACGGGTATGGAGGTGCGCAATGCCGACGCGGTTTTGAATGGAAATTTGGAACCATTTATTGAGGCCGAGATACATCAGTTCGGGGAAAGAAAAATTGCAATCTAGTTGAGTTATTTTTGTCATTAGGCATTAGACATTAGGAATTAGAAATTTTGAACTCATGGTTCGTTTTGAACACGTTACAAAACAATACGGTAAAGACGTTCCGGCAGTTGAAGATATCACCTTTAACGTAGCTAAAGGCGAATTTGTTTCTGTGGTAGGGCATTCGGGTGCCGGAAAATCAACTCTGCTTAAACTTCTTATTGCCGAGGATAAACCATCAAGCGGCAGTGTTTTTTTGGATGATATTGATGTTAATAATATAGATCCTTCGGAATTGCCCAAATTACGCAGGAAAGTCGGGGCCATTTTCCAGGATTTCCGTCTTCTTCCGGACAGGAATTCTTGGGAAAACGTAGCGTTCGCTCTTGAGGTTTCGGGAGTAAGTGGTAAGGATATTAAAGAGATAGTTTCGCAGGTTTTAAAACTGGTTGGGCTTGAAGACAAAGCCAAAAAGTTCCCGCGCCAGCTGTCCGGAGGCGAAAAACAGCGCGTGGCCATAGCGCGGGCTCTTGTGCATCACCCCGATGTTATTGTGGCTGACGAGCCGACAGGCAACCTGGACCCCGTAACCTCCTGGGACATTATTAGGCTTCTGGCGCGTATAAATGAAATTGGCGGCACATCTATAATTTTAGCCACCCACGACCGCGAAATAGTCAATGCTTTGGAACGAAGGGTGATAACCCTTGATCACGGCAAATTGGTGAGAGATGAAATTAAGGGGAGGTATGTAATTTAAGACGCGATTTTTTCACTAACCATAAAACATATGTTAACTTTTTTTAGGATAATACGTACCGGTTTTTTGAGTTTTTGGCGCAACCGCTGGCTGTCTTTGGCCACCGTACTTATTTTAATTGTTTCTCTATCCATACTTACAAGTTTGGTAATGGTGTCGGTTGTCACGAATACTGTAGTTGCCGATATCCGTGCCAAGGTGGATGTAAGCGCCTATTTCCTTCCGGAGACAAGCGAAGAGGATATTTTGAAAATTAAAGAAGATTTGGCTCAATATCCCAACATAGCTCAAGTGCAGTATATTTCACGTGAGGAAGCGCTGATAAAATTCCGCCAACTTCATGCCAACAACGCGGTTATTTTACAGTCGCTTGATGAAATAGGCGACAATCCCTTAGAGGCCAGTTTAAACATCAAGGCCTCTGAAGCCTCGGCTTACAAGGCCATCGCCGGGTTTCTGGAATCAAAGTATAGCGATTTGCTTGATAAGGTTAATTACCGCGAAACGGCAAGTTTAATTAACCGGCTCTTTTCAATAACCGAAACCATAAAACGCGTGGGTCTGGCAGCTAGCGCGGTGCTTCTCTTCATCGCTTTTCTTGTAACCTTCAATACCGTGCGCCTGGCCATTTTTTCCATGCGTGACGAGATATCGGTTATGCGTCTTGTCGGCGCGTCTAATTTTTTCATACGTGGACCCTTCTTGGTTGAGGGGATTTTGGGCGGGCTTTTTGCAAGCGTGATTACTTTTGCGCTATTTTTTGGCTTGACCTATTTTTTGTCTCCGTCAGTATCTAATTTTTTGTCGGGTTTGGATTTGTTTAAATACTATTATAGTAATGCCTTGCAAATTTTTGCCTTGCAGCTTGGGGTGGGTATAGCCGTAGGCACGTTTTCTTCAACTATAGCCATAAGGCGATATCTAAAGATTTAAATATGGCTGAAGCATTTTCTGGTGATGTCTGGCGCTCCCGTTATTTAGAAGTAAGCCCGCGCTTAAGTTATGAAGACGTTTTGCGGCAAGCTCTAGAGTATGAGCAGAACGCGAAAGAATATCCCGAAACGTCCGAAGGCCGTGATGGCGAGAAATTTGCCCGTCAATTCGTAGAGGATGTTTGGGGTTCGCCAAAGGCACTGCAAGCTGGCAAATACGGAGATCACATTTTGAAGTCCGATGTGGTGTTGCGTCTGCCGGAAGCAGGAACCTTTGCGGCTTTGCAGGTTTCGGTCGCAGATCCCGGAACTATGGAGGGCCATGCGAGATGGGATGACAAAAAAATATATCTTGCCAGAAACCCGGCTCCTTATGTTGGCGCATTGGTGCCTCCGGAAATTCGTAGCCAGTTGACGGAAAAATTAGCTCGCGAAAGGGCGCCCATTTTGCCGTTTTTTGTTCCAAATGCCGTTTTGAGAGAAGCTCGGCCAGCCGCCCAAATTCACAAATGCGGTAAGCTTACCGAACACATAGAACCCAGCATGAGGCGTTTTATCTCATTCCTGAATACCGAACACATCAAAAGATACATAGATCTTTTGGGCGATATCTCTGATGATGAAGAGGCCGTCAAGGCATTTGATCGTTGCCGCCAATGGTTGAACGAAGCGTCTTTGTTGGCACGTCAAATACATTAAGATATTGCGGGGCCAAAGACGACTGCTCGTCTTTGGCGGGCATTTTAGCAATTCGTCCTCGAATTGCGTAAGAAATGCCCTGGGTTCCTTTCGATAATTTGTTACCACCAAGCGTTAAAGAATGCCCTGGTTCCTATAATTTTATCTCTGAATCATGTAATCTTGGTCCGCCCCGCACCAAACAAAATTTTAATAGAGTATTATATAATAAGGTCATACATATTGCTGCGGGATCGTCTAATGGTAGGACGCATGGCTCTGAACCATGTAATCTAGGTTCGAGTCCTAGTCCCGCAGCAATGTGTAGAACTAAACTTGTTTGGTGAGGGGTGAAAATCCAGGCCCCGCAGCCGATAGAAAAACCTTTTTGCTTTAGCAGAATTGGTTTTTCATCGCTTCGCATATCATGCGAAGAACATACGGGGTTAGATTTTCATCACCCCAAGAGCAAAGCGATTGGATGCAAACTCATCATCCAGCATCCTTGATGCTGGGTACCATCATCCCGAACGAAACAAGCTTAGAAATTCAAGGTCCCGAGCGTAGCGAGGGACAACAATGTGACAGGTGATCGCGCTCGAGACGCGTAGAAGCCGCACGATACTTTTGCCGCCCGAGGCATATACCGGCTGCCTGCCAGCCTCTGGAGGGAGCGTAGTATTCAAGACAGAAAACCGCGATTTCTCGGCGGTTTTTTGGTTTTCGTGAAGTTATTGTGTGGTATACTAGGCTTATGGTGGAATCTTTTCCTGCAAAACTTCTTGGTTTTGCATCTTCGAAATTGCTTATTACTGTGGCGATCCTGCTCGTTTTGGCGATCGGCGGAGCGTATGTTGCGTGGAAGAACGGCCCGCACCCATCGGATACCGAACGGCAGGCTGAGACGATGCGGCTTGTGCGTTTAGCTGCTAAGGATGCTCAAGATTTGTTTGGCGGAACGCGACCGCTGCTTTCTTCGTTAATACAAATCCCTGCGGTCCGAGAAAAAGATGGCGCCCGCTGTAGTGAGATCCTTGCCGAAACCATTACCCAGCATCCTTTCTACGAACGGCTTGCAGCTTCGGATAAAAATGGAGATATTTTTTGTCTGTCCTCTCCCATAGAAGAGCCGATCAATATAACGGATCGCGCTTACTTCCAGCGTGCCAAAGAAACCCGCGATTTCGTGGTCGGCGACTACTCGATCGGCCGTTCATCCAAGGTTCCGGTTTTGGTGTTTGCCTATCCGCTGCTTGACGTAAACGGCGAGTTTGATGGTTTGGTGTTGGCATCGGTAAGTCTCCGGTGGCTGGAAAACTTTGCCGCACAAGCTCAGCTGCCCGACGGCGCAGTGATAACCATTTTTGACATGAATGGCTTCATCCTTGCGCGGTATCCTAGCATTGAAGAGTGGAGCGGGAAAGAGGTTCCCGAATACCCGCTCGTAAAATTTGCGGCTGCGCAGCAGGAGGGGTCTACAATAGCAACCGGTCTTGACAACAAAGAGCGGCTCTATGCCTTTACCGCGATGCCCGGCGTTCGATTTGATGGAGGAGCCGTGTATTTGAGTATCGGCCTTCCTCGCTGACGCGCGAATTTGCGTCCTATCGAGACCGCGACCGGAGTGCGTCAGAGCGCCTCGTCAAGAATGCCGAGATAATGCTTACGGGGTCTTGCGGCGATTGGTACTGAACCGCAGTACACTGCCACCTTGAGATAGGCCATTCAGCTCTGGAGAGCCTCAGGTCTTCGACTCTGAGAGTCTCAGACTCGATGAGCTCGATGAGTTCAGAGTCCGAGGTGCATCGTATTCTGCAGAAAACCTTTTCAAGTACTTTTACCACCCAAGGCATACCGGCTGCGCGCCGTATTCAGAGAAGTAAAATCGCTGAAATCAATCAGCGGTTTTTCTTTTACTTCCAGCTCGTGCTATATTAATTTTAAATAACGGTACAGATGAAACCATATGAATTACGAAACATTGGCAAATACAGAAGCAGTCAACAAGGCCATCGACGCTCTTGCAAAGCGCGGTATCGAGGCAGTTCCTGTGAGCAATCGCACCGAAGCGCTTGAGAAAGTAAAGTCGCTCATTCCAAATGGCGCATCGGTGATGAATGGATCCTCACGTACCCTCGAGGAAATAGGCTTTGTCGACTATTTGAAGTCGGGTAGCCATCCCTGGAAGAATCTGCACGAGGAAATTCTTTCAGAAAAAGACCCCACGAAACAAGCGATACTTCGCAAGCAAGCGGTTCTCTCAGATTATTACCTCGGGAGTGTTCACGCAGTCGCAGAAACGGGCCAGTTGGTTATTGCATCGAATTCCGGTAGCCAATTACCGCATATCGTTTTCACCTCTCCGAACTTGATCTTTGTTGTGGGCACACAGAAGATCGCGCCCAGTCTCGATGCGGCATTAGAGCGCGTGCGTGAACATGCTCTTCCGCTCGAGGACAAGCGCATGAAAGACGCTGGTATGGGCGGGAGCGCTATTTCAAAGCTCCTCATCTTTGAACGAGAACCGACCTTTATGGGAAGAAAAGTCCACGTTCTTTTCGTCAACGAGAAGCTCGGGTTTTAGCGGATGAGCGCCGTATTCAAGACAAAAATCGCCGGTGATCGACGGTTTTTGTTTGGCGGATTTATACTCAGCAGGATATCGAAGTAACGGCGACAGTAATAGTGCTATAATAATGATTATGCGAGATAAAATATCATTTCTGCTTATTGTTCTCGCGAGCCTGCTCGTTTTGTGGTTCAGTGTGCCGCTGTTGTATGCATTGTTTCGCCCGATCATGCAACCCGAGCTCCTCGCGCAACTTTTTGCCGATTCGCGGTTTCGGGGCGCATTGGTTATTAGCATTTCCACTGCGGTACTTTCGGCGCTTCTTGCCGTTCCTTTCGCAATCGCCATTGCGTACGTACTAGCCTTTCTTCGACCTAGGGGAGCAATTCTTATTGAGACGGCACTTGTTGATGTTCCTCAAACATTTCCACCCGTGGCAGAGGGATTGATTTATCTCGTGCTGTTAGGATCCGATGCTCCGATAAACCTCATCGGGACTTTTGCCGCCGTTCTCATCGCGAAGTTTTTTGTCGCTTCTCCGTTTGCGATCGGATTCGTCACAAGAAAATTCAGAGATCTGGAGCGTTCCGACATTCCTATTATTGCACGTTCGTTGGGCGCGGGAACCGGAACACTTCTCTGGCGCGTCCTGATTCCTCTTTCGTTGCGTGATATTCTCGGGGGTTTTTCTCTGACATTCGCCCGGGCGATGGGAGAATTCGGCGGAACGCTCATATTCGCGGGCGTAATTGCCTGGAAAACCGAAATTATTCCAACGTATGTCTCTCGAGTAAGCGCGGAAACTCCGTTGCTTGCGCTCGCCGCAACAGCAGTACTCGTTGTTTTCTCAACACTTTCCATTCTTACGTTCAAGTCGTTAGCAAAAAGGGTATGAATGGAAATCTTCTTACGATCGAGCATCTTACGAAGCGCTATGGGCAGGTGGCAGCGCTTGATGACGTGTCTTTTGCCGTTCAAAAAGGCGAACGTTTCGGCGTCGTGGGCGAATCGGGTTCTGGCAAGACGACTCTTCTGCGCTGTATTTTGGGAATAACGATTTCGGATGAGGGAAGGGTTTCTCTGGAGAATAAAGATATTACCGGGGTGCCAGTAGAACATCGTGGTATCGGGTATGTGCCCCAGGATTTCGGATTGTTCCCGCATTTGAGCGTTTCGGAGAATATTGCTTTCGGTCTGAGGATACAAAAAATATCGCTCCAAGAAACGCGATCTCGCGTTGAGACGCTTCTGAAGGCCATGCAGTTGTCAGAAGAACTCATGAGCAGAAAACCGCGAGAGCTTTCGGGTGGTCAACAGCAACGCGTCGCACTCGCACGCGCTCTTGCGGTGTCGCCGAAGCTGCTTTTGCTTGACGAACCGTTAAGCAATCTTGATGAAGCAACGAAAGACGAGGTGTTGCCATATCTTCGAACGCTCAGCGATCGCTTCGGCACGACGGCAATGTTCGTGATTCATACGATACAAGACGCGCTTGATTTGTGTGATCGGATCGGTGTATTTCATAGAGGCCGTTTGCTTCAGGTTGCGACACCACACGAACTTGTTGGAAAGCCTACGACACCTCAAGTTTCTCGGCTTCTGGCGGGTATTCGGCAGAACCATACTCATTCATCGTGATCTTCGTTTCGTGCAAGAAAAGAGTCCGAGGCGCCCTGCCACCTTGAGATAGGCCATTCGGCTCTGGAGAGCCTCAGGTCTTCGACTCTGAGAGTCTCAGACTCGATGAGTTCAGAGTCCGAGGGGCGTCGGGGTGCTAAGATAAAAATGCTCTGGGAACCCTTGCGAGGCACTGTTCAGATTATGATAAGATAATATTATGAAAACAGTCATTGTTTCTATATTTGCTTTGAGCGTCGGCGTGTTTGCATTTGCGTATACAGCAAATGCTGCAGTTCCCTCCGACTACGGTCTTGTTGAAGGAGACATTGTTAGTTCGTCGGGTTCCGATGACCCGGATATTTACATCGTGAATGAGTATGGTTACAAACGTCTTTTTCTCAATCCGACAATCTTTAATTTCTATGGACATTTGAAATGGGATAATGTTCGCAGTATTGCCGCATCAACCCGCGACGCTTTCCCAACGTCTGGTTTTTTCCGTAACTGCGAGGCTAATGATCCAAAGGTGTACGGCGTTGAGGTCACCGCTGAAGATGGCGGCACGCTGCATTGGGTTAATGTCACTGGCGAGCAAGCGCTTACCGAGGATCCGGATTTTTTCAAGAAGACGTTCTGTGTTAACAGTGCGGAATTCAACTGGTACGCGAAATCAGCGGATTACACTTCAGTAAGTCAAGTACCGAAGTATGATCGCAACACATCAAGCGTGCTGACGGATAAATACCTTATGGCTTTCCATGCGTGCGATCCCAATACCACGACATGTACTGATCCCCGTAATCACAAAACGTACATTGCCCAATCGAGTGACGGTGCGTCTTGGCAAACCATTCCCAATTACATGACATTTAACGGCAGCGTCCCTGATCTCATTCGTCGGGGGAATACTTTGTATGTGTTTAATCCCGGAACGGTGCGCCGTTATGATCTTTTAACAGGCGCATGGTCTGATTCTTCGGCGGTAAACCTAACAATTACGAAAAGCGACGGCACGCAAGAGCTTTTTGTCGATCCAAGTCCAACGCTAGACGAGAATGATAAAATTGTCCTTTTCTATCTGGTAGGCAGCGCTCCCGGAACTGGAGACCCTGCTAGTTGTCCAATAGGACAAAGCACATGCATGAAGTATTTTCGGAGCGCTAGTGAGGTTACGGGAAGCGATGGTACAAGTTTTACGGCTGATAGCGGTGACCGCGCGACCGTATTCCTGGATGGCTCCACCATTATAACGGCCAGTGACCCAGATATTTTCCGCGATGCATCGCAGTATGTTCTTTATATTTCCCTTGGTCCGAGCGTACAGGTTTATACCTCCACGTCGTTACGCGGCTCGTTTACAAAAGTATCCAGTCTGCTCAATGGGATGTTGAGCTCAAATTTTGGAGGTATTCCCGCGGGTCATTATGACGCGGCGACTGGCAAGTACTGGACATATGTGCACACGCAGGAGGGCGGGAAAAGCGTTATTAGACTGGCAGTTCACTCTAACCTGAATTCGTCATTGACCGCTTCACAGTTTATAACGACTGTGAGCGGTTCAGGCATAGGTCTTGGCGCCTCCTACCATGTTGAGAGCCCCGGATTTGCGCTGAACGTGCCCTAAAGATCAAGAGACAACAAAACGCGAAACACTTTTTTGAGTATTTCGTTTGGGGCGCTTATAGCGCCTCGCTGTTGTGGGTTTTAGACCCCGGGCGTCAGGCCATTTTGTGATAGGTGATCGCGCTTGAGGCGCGTACCTAAGAAGAATTGAAAAATAAATTTATGACCCAAAAAGGAATCTCCACCGCTGCGGTGCACAAAGTGCCAACGGATCTGCGAAAGGCTCTTATTTCAACGCCTGCGGCGCGAGCAGCGTGGGAGGATATTACGCCGCTTGCTCGCAATGAATGGATCTGCTGGGTTACGTCCGGAAAAAAAGCGGAGACGAGGAATATTCGCATTGAGAAGGCACTTTCAAAACTTAAAGGCGGAATGCGTCGCCCTTGTTGTTGGGGTGGTTGTAATCATCGCTGAAATAATTTGTTTTATTATATATGCAAGACGTTAAAAGAAGACTGATTAGATGGGCTGTCGTTGTAGCGCTCATACTACTGATACCCCTGGTTTTGACGATACGGGACGGAGGAGTTGAGGGGGTGGGTTGGAATTGGACCTTCTTCGATTTCATTTTTATGGGCACCCTCCTGTTCGGCGCAGGGCTTGTGTATGAGCTGATAGCGAGAAAGATGAGTAATAGCGCATACCGAGCCGCTGTCGGCGTTGCAGTAGTGACGGCTGTCCTCATGGTCTGGATAAACGCTGCCGTTGGCATCATCGGGGACGGGGACTTTCCCAACGCGATGTACTTTGGAGTGCTTGCCATCGGAGGCATTGGTGCCCTCATTGCGCGTTTCCGGCCGTATGGAATGTCACACGCGCTGTTTGCTATGGCACTCGCTCAGGCCATGGTTCCCGGGATTGCGCTCATTATCTGGCCGCCCTCGGTTATCTCGTGGGAGCCGGGTGTGATGAAAGTGTTTGCCTTGAACGCGGTCTTCGTCCTGCTGTGGGTCGGATCGGCTTTGCTGTTTCGACACGTAAGCGCCACGGGCTCGAAGTAGAACCGACAGCTTGAGTAGTGATTGACCTATGACCGGGACGGGTCAGGCCGCCCACTAATCTGAGTCGAAAGAAGCCTTACGAGGTTTGTAGGGTTTTGATACTAGACCGGAGAACACAGCTGATAGAGTTTGCCCAAGAGCAAAGCGATTGGATGCAAACTCATCATCCAGCATCTTTAATGCTGGATACCGTGCTCAATAGCTAAGCGAGATTAGATTTTCATCATCCCGAGGAGCGGAAACGACGAGGGGCAACAATTTAGTATCGATCAATCTAGACGCGTTAGGAGGCGAATAACGCTGAAGTTCATGCAAGAACGCGGTTCCCGCGTTCTTTATGTTTTATGGTACTATGAGAGAAGAGTGAAAAGTAGCGGTTTTCATTATATTAATAGCCAAATATATGCGTTTTAACATCTCGCGTACGCCCACAACGAATGTGAAGCAAATGACACCCCGGCAAGCCCTCTTCATCATGCCGATCTTTATTGTCATCGGCGCTGCGCTCACCATATTCTGGGGTATTCCAACGGCACGCAATGCCATGGAGAGCAAAAACTGGCCCTTGAGTGAGGGACGGATTACGGTTTCAGATGTTTCGGAAAATTATGATTCCGATAACAATGGCAAGACTTACAGCGCAAAAGTCGCATTTGAGTATACCGTTAATGGTAGGCAGTACGTAGGAAGCAGAGTAACATTTGGCGATTATGATTCTTCCGATCCTGCGCACGCCAGTGGAATTGTCATGCGTTATCCCGTTGGGGAAAGCGTGCAAGTTTACTACGATCCCGATGAACCGAAAACGTCGGTACTTGAACCAGGAACCAGCTGGAGTAGTTTTGTCGGTCTGGGCGCGGGTGGGATTTTTTCCCTTATCGGCATTATCGGTTTTGCTTTCGCGTTAAAAAAGGTTCGTAGCGGAGGCGCTACAGTAGCGCCGCAAGTCGCCCCGCCGACACCGCCTCAGCCGTAAACATGCGCAGAAAACCCATAGGTCCAGGCTCATATGAAGTATTTTCGATCTTCAACACAGTTCGCGATCGTCTCACTCATTGGAGCGAATCTTTTGCCGCTTTCGTGGGGTGCTGGTTTGAGTGTCGCAAGTTTACTTTTGCTTTATTGGCTTGAGACGTGGATTGTCGGTTTCTATAACCTGTTGAAAATCCAGAAAGCTTCAGCGCCTATGTCGCAGCGCGAAGAGCGATGGATGCGTATCCAGTTCTTGAGCGGCTTTTTTCCTGGAGTTTCCCGCGCATCCATTAGCAAAATCTTCATCGCGCAAATGTTTTTTGTTACTGGAGTTTACGGAGCCGCGCTCTTTGGGTGGTTGGTGCCGACATTTCTGACCGACAAGGGAACATATTGGGAACGGGTCGTGAGTGTCATGCCCCCAGCGGAACAAATGCTTGGTTTTATAGTTTCTATCTTAGCACTTTGCGCCAGCCACGGCGTATCGTATGTCACGAATTTTCTCGGCAAGCAAGAGTTTCTGCGTATTTCCCCTGCGCGTCAGATGTTTCAGTTGGGTGATCGTCTGATTGCAATGCACCTTTTCGTCATCCTGGGTGCGATGGTCTTTGGGGCGTTTCGTGACGTTGGAATAAACCTCGTTAGAGGGTACGGGGCTATCGCCGGCATTATCTTTATCAAGCTTATCGCCGATCTTGCGACGCATTCGAGAGAGCATATGATTCGCGAGGCGGTTGGACCTTTGGCGGAATCTGATAGTCGCAAGTGAGACACAAGGTACGCTTTTTATATAAATTTGCCATTGATCATGCGTGCAGATATTATTAACAAATATATATATATATTTAAAGCCCGAGGTATTCCATGCGCATCATTGTACTTATCATATTCGGAGCCGTGCTGGCATATCTGTTCTATTTCTTTTTGAGCGGCGGTAAGACGCTCTCGCCGCGTACTTTCCCGCAAGAGTTTGAGCAGTCGTATAATGATTTTGTAAGGTCGTTGACGTCAAATAGAAAATAATATTTCATCTTAAGATGATAGAGAGACCCATTTTTTATTCGTGGTAAAGCGCTATTCATAATGCAAAATTCTGCGCAACAAGTAAATTCCGGATTTTATGGACTTGGGATTGCTCCAAGCCTTCTTGATATCTTGGCTAAGCTCGGCTACCGCACGCCGACACCCATTCAACGCCAGGCAATTCCTATAGCTATGCAAGGTAAAGACGTTGTGGGCATAGCTCAGACAGGTACGGGCAAAACGCTTGCCTTTGGTATACCGATGATTCAGCTATTGGCACATACCAAAGGACGCGGTCTAGTGCTTCTCCCCACACGCGAGTTAGCCCTTCAAGTTGATGAACAGTTGCGTAAGGTGGGTCATTCTATTGGTTTGCGTACAGCGGTTCTTATAGGCGGACTTTCTATACAGGCGCAAATTCAGGCCATCGCAAAGAATCCGCACGTGATTATCGCCACGCCAGGCAGGCTTAACGATCATTTGAATCAAAAAACAGTCAATCTTTCCAAAGTTAATATATTGGTGCTGGATGAGGCCGATCGCATGCTTGATATGGGATTTTTACCGCAAATACAAAAAATTCTCCACTTTGTTCCCAAGGAGAGGCAAACAATGCTTTTTTCCGCAACCATATCTGCAGAAGTAATGAGGATTGCTACAGCAAATATGAAGCTTCCTCTTCGTGTGGAGGTGTCTCCTTCCGGAACAACAGTTGAGAGTGTCGCGCAGGAAATATTTGTTCTAAGAAAAGAAGCCAAGAACCGCTTGCTTGAAAAGATTTTATCCGAATATCAAGGCTCGGTTCTTGTTTTTACGCGTACAAAATTCGGTGCTAAACGCGTCACCAAGGCAGTTCGTGATATGGGTCACAGCGTTGCCGAGATTCATTCTAACCGTTCGTTGGCGCAACGCCGTGATGCTTTGGGCGGCTTCAAGACAGGTAAGTACCGCGTATTGGTGGCAACCGATATTGCCGCCCGCGGCATTGATGTTATCGGGATAGAACTTGTTATTAACTACGATTTCCCCATGCATCCTGAGGATTACGTGCATCGTATAGGTAGGACTGGTCGAGCCGGAGCCGAGGGCCGGGCAATATCATTTGTTTTGCCGGAAGAACAGCGCAATATGCGCGGTATTGAGCGGTTAATCAGAAAAAATTTGCGTATATCACCGTTGCCGGAATTGCCGCCGCAAAGAATTTCCGATCCGCTTGCGCATGCACAGCCGCGTCAGCAATACAGATATCCGTATGGCCAAGCGCGCCAGCCGCGCAGTTTCCGTCCCAGAAATCATCGCGGACGAAGACGCGGATGATATACAATATTGATTTTCTTTATTTACTTCAGCACGTAAGCGTTAAAATCAGCATCATTAATCACGTGTATAGTTTCGGTAGGTATATTTGTAATATCGGTAACTATTTGCTTCATACCTCTTTCTATCGCGTAGACAGTATCGTCGCCGGACCGTTTTATATAATTCGCATCCGGGTATAGGGAAAGTTCATCCGCCGCGATTGTTGCGACATCTGTTGAAGCGAAACCATACGAAGCAAACGCTTCAAGGGTCGGGAATGGACGTTTATATCCGCTGTCGTTGAGCGCATAGATAGTTTGGCCGTCACTCTTCACCAGATTATTAAACGGAATAGCATCTATCATGCCTTGAGGAAGCCGTTCAATTGTTTTACCCGCGCCCGTGCCGTATAAACTAATTTTATTATCACTAAGAATCCGTTTTTTATTGTTATGGATTACATAGTAAGCTCCGTCGGTATCCGCCGCATGGATAACAGTTCCTTCCGGGAAAGAAAATGTTCCAAGTAACGGCGCTGCCTTGCCTATAATTTCTAATTTGTTTTGAGCGGGATCAATCATAAGTACAACCACGCTTTGATTATTGTCTATGCGTTGTTCAAGAATCTGCCGTTTAGGGTTTACGTCGAACCAAAAATTATACGTGCCTGCGGGCAGATCATGCACATCCAAATATTGGTCTGGTAGCGTATAGCGGTAAACGTCGGCCCACCCAACAGATACGCCTTGTCTTCGCCCGTCGCACACACTGAACCCCTTGCTTTGAGGGGCGCCGTTGAGAGAAAGATTCACGGTACGATCATCGCGCAAACATACACTTACCTTATCTTTGAAAGAAGGTTTCACCGCAGAACCTTCAAGCGCCTCTAAGTTGTAGCTCATGACGTCGTTAAGATGGTAATGCCCATGTATAGCGTGCCACATGAAGTATCCGACGGATTTGAGCCGTTCCTCGGTTCCTTGTTCGTTTTTGATGCGTTGGAATACATCGGTAAACGTATCTTTTGTAGCTTGTAGTGTTGGATCGGCAACGATTTCAAGAGATCCTCCGCCTTGGTTCAAGAAGGTTGAGGTGAAGCGAAGGATTCTTCTATCGTTTTTTACTTCAAGCCTCAATTCTTCGGCCGGAAAGGATATAAGGTCGGGGAGCAGTGTTGCTTCGCCCTCCATAATAACTCGTGAGTTTTGCGTGATGCTATCACCTTCGGGGAGCGCAGAAAGCTCTTCCTGCGGAATGACACGGATGGAATCCCATGAAAAGCCCTGGGTTTTAAAGGTTTCTGCGGAAGTTATCCAATGCCGCTTGCCGTCAGCTACATAATAAACGCGCGTATCATTTACGGCACGCATAAGCATTGCTGTTTGATAGGAGGCTGGATGTTGTGACGAGGTAGAAAAATATACAAAAATAATTGCAGATGCGGTAATGATTACCGTAGTTAGGAGAACGCGCGTTATCAAACTTCGTTTGAATAAAAACATATGTATGTTTATAGATTTATGTTTGATACTCGGTAAATGATATTTGCTTTATCGTCTGAAATATAGAGTGCGTTATCATTTCCAAAGATAAGGTCTACCGGACGGCCTAGTTTGGTGCCGTCGGCGCGCAACCATCCTGAGATAAAATCTTCTTCTCCCAGGATCGAGTTTCCTTCAACGCGCAGAAGAGCGACTTTATAACCCACGGGTTCGGTGCGGTCAATTGAACCATGATAGGCAACAAGAACATTTCCCTGATAACTTGCTGGGAATTGCGGGCTTGTTATAAAGCGTAGTCCCAGCGCCGCTGAATGCGCTTGAAGATTTAAAAGCGAGGGTTCTTTGTCGCTACAAGGAAGCGGTGGATAAATTGCGATATAGATGTTTTTATCAAAGTCGGTGTCGTGGATATTTTTTCCGTAGCAGTACGGCCAACCGTAATTGCCGCCGTCGCGTACGATATTTATTTCATCGGGCGGCAGGTCGTCGTCTAAGTGGTCGCGACCGTTATCCGTAGCCCATATTTCTCCGCTTGAGGGGTTGAATACGAAGCCTACTGAATTACGCAAGCCGTTAGCAAAAACACGGCCGCCTGTACCATCGGGATTATATTCAAGAATTGCTGCGCGATAGGAATTTGTTTCTTCACACGCGTTGCAGGATGAACCTAATGAAACGTACATTTTGCCCGCAGGACTGAAACCAATTGTTCGTGAGGCATGACCGCTTCCTCCGGGAAGCCCGGATATTATTGTTTCACGGGCCCCCAAGACCCCGTTTCCAATATACGGATATCGTACAACGGTAGTTTCTTGAGCAACATAAAGATAGTTATTAAAGAAGGCAAGGCCGTGGGGAAGGGTTAAGCCAGTGAGAACAGCGCGTGCCTCGTCAGCCTTTCCGTCATTGTTTGAATCCGGTAAGACAAAAATTTTGCCGTCGGTTTTTGCGCCAACACCATAAAGTCCTACACTTGCCGGCATGCTTGCAAAAAGCAGGCCATCTGGAGAAACGGCCATAAACCGCACTGGTCCCAAAGAAGACGCAAATACGCTTATCTTAAAGCCGCTGGGTACGTTCAGCGGAATAGAGGTATCGTTTACGCCGGGCGGAGGAAGCTTTGAACGTTCATAAGACGGTATACTTGCGATAGAACCGTATGAAGTGCTTTGCGCGTACCAGGCGAATTCTTTAGCATTTATACAGAAAACTTTTTTAAAAAAATCATCATCTTGAGCTACGGCATCCTCTGCTGGTAAATTTACCCAGTGTAATAGAGCCTTGTCTTCTTCCGTTACCTCTACGGCATAGACCTTGGAATCGTTATTCTCACAGTTGCGTACAAGGGTTGAAGTTGGGAAAGCATCGCGCACGCCGACTTGTATCGATTTGATAGCCAGCCATCTGAAATGGCCGTAGAAAGAGAATATTGTCGGGTTCAACACAAGCCTTTTATAGCCTAGGGGATTTACGATATAGACGTCGGGATCGTTAACCGATGCGGCACGGATGATGTCACCTTCGGTCAACCCGAATTCTCTCGGCAAGATCTCGCCATGAGCCAGCGCCGTCGATGTCCAAAGCAGATAAAGTAATGCAAGTGCGCCAATTTGTACCAAGAAACGCTTCATTGCGCTATATTATAACGCTAAAAATTCACGCTGGATAGCTTGACTAATTTATAAAACTATGTTATTGTTGGTCCATATGTTCGTACGTCGCTTTACCAAGGCAATTTTATTTCTAGCCATACCATTTTTATCAGGTGGTATATCTTTTTTTATCGTAAAATCTTTGCAGTCTCCTGCGACGCAATTGCGTGCCGCATCCGCCGATGCGATAAAAATTTTGCCCCAAGAACCATTTGTACTTGCGGGTCAAGAAACCGCGCTTACTGAACCGGTCCCCGAATTTAAAGCTCGCATAACAAAAAAAGCTTTTGGCACTTTTATCACCCCGGAAACTTCACCCGTTCAGCCCGACAGATTTAAGGGGTTTCATACCGGCATTGATGTTGAATTCACCGATATAAGTGATGATATTCAGGTTCGAGCTATCACCGACGGAACTCTGGTTCTTAGCCGTTTTGCTTCAGGTTACGGTGGGGTTGTTGTAATACGTCACGAGATAGCCGGCAAGCCGTATATTGTGCTCTATGGCCATCTTGATCCGGGCAGTATGCCGCCAACGGATAAAGTTCACGTTGCCGCCGGCGAAGTTATAGGCGTGCTTGGAGAGGGTTTTAGTCAGGAAACAGACGGCGCGCGTAAGCACTTGCATTTCTCCGTACGTTCAGGAAACGATCTGGATATACGTGGTTACGTTGACGAAGCTAACGAACTTAGTGCTTGGATAGATCCGCTTTTGCTCTATCGATAATTGGAAATAATAAAATATCGTGTAGACCACTCGCCGCTTTTATTAAAGGCGGCGAGTGTGTTATTTTATTAAATGGTATCTTTATCTTGAAATTTTTGAAAGTCTAGTATTTTTGAGTATTCTTAAAGTTTTAATATGAAACAGGAAAACCAGATTGCTATTTTCGGCGGAGGTTGCTTCTGGTGCACGGAGGCGGTTTACGCGGAACTTAAAGGGGTGGTTTCAGTGATGCCAGGTTATGCCGGCGGCCATATTAAGAATCCGACGTATGAGCAGGTTTGTACCGGCACCACGGGCCACGCCGAAGTTATAAAAATAGAATTTGATCCAAATCAGATTTCTTATGATGACCTTCTGACGGTATTTTTTGCCACGCACGACCCCACAACTCTTAACCGTCAAGGCAATGATGTCGGCATGCAATACCGCTCAATAATTATTTATACTAATCAAGAACAAAAAAAGAAAGCCGAAGAATTTATAAAAAATCTCAACGAATCCGACCCAACAGGCAAGCCAGTAGTCACGGAGCTTAAGCCGTTTGATGCTTTCTATGAAGCCGAAGAATACCACCGTCAGTATTTTTTAAATAACCCAAACCAGCCATATTGCCAGGTTGTTATAAGTCCCAAGCTGGATAAGCTTAAAGAACGCTTCCACCAGCTTTTAAAAGCGTCCGAAACTAAATAATAAAATATATGGATATCAACGACAAAATTAAAAAAGATGAAGAACTTACACCCGAACTCTTCAAAATAGCTCGTCAAAAAGGCACCGAGGCGCCTTTTAGCGGTAAATATTGGGATGCTCACGATAGGGGCATGTATAAATGCGCCGTCTGCGGAACTAACTTATTCTCTTCGGACACGAAGTTTGATTCTGGTACCGGCTGGCCCAGCTTTACTGAACCAGCCAATCTGGCGAATGTTGAACTTAAAGATGATTTAAGTTTCGACATGAAAAGGACCGAGGTGGTTTGCAAAAAGTGCGGCGTGCATCTTGGTCACGTGTTTGACGATGGACCTAAGGATAAAGGCGGAAAAAGGTATTGCATCAATTCCGTTTGTCTGCAATTGGAGAAGAAAGATTGATTTTACGCATATTCTATTTTTGTATAGTTCTAATAAATAAAAACCCACGTATTTAAAATCGTGGGATATTTTATTTAATTTATTCTCGCCAATGAGCAGGCACTCTTATGGCTTCAAGCGCCATTTCGGCCCGTTTTATTCCCTGGCTGTAGAGCGTGCATGATACATGCGCAATCCGTCCTTCCATGTGTTGGACGATAGCCTGAAGTTCAACCGTGTCCAATGGCGTAGGCTTACTGAAAGTAAGTTTTGCTTCTTTGGTTACAAACCATATATGCGGTTCTGTTCCAAATTCGCGACCCTCATTTTTGTATGCACATGCAACTGCCGCCATTATTGAATGGCAATCCATTAGCGTGAAGATCACTCCGCCATTCAACATATTGGGCCCGGAGGCATGATTTGGTTTCGGCGCCCATTTGCACAACAAGCCGTTTAGTTCTTCAGACCAGAAACTTTTGACATGCAGGCCGCGGCGATTTTTGGGCCCGCACCCCCAACAGTTATGATCAAAATAATCTTGCAAAGCACGCTTTTGAGTTTTGGCCACTGTGAGCTTTCCTTTTGAAGAACAACTTTATTTTAAATATTAAAGCAATCATACTTAAGGTCAAGTATACAATCTTGTATGTTAAAAAATAGATGCTATTTGCGCTTTACGGTTGCGCGTCATAAGTATATGCTCAATATATGACAGAAGATGAACATAAATTTTCGCCCGAACAAGAAGGCCCATTGACCGTCAATGAATATGAACGTTTTGGCGCTCACGTGCGTGAGGTGTTGGGTGAGTTTACAAAAGAATTAGTTGGGGAACCAACTCGAATTGTTTTAAGCTTGGAATACGTTTCTCCCGAAGGCAAAACTTTTGATGTTAAAAGCTTGCTTCCAAAAGATTTCTCGCTGATGCGGAATAACGATGATTATATACATAGCGTAGTTATTTGTGATACTAAGCAGATGATTTATGGCGGTAGGCGCAATAAAGAGCGGACTGATGATATTGCCCATTATGAAGATCAAAGTGTTTGGGGAACAGGGAATATTGCCGACAGAAGTAAGCCCGCTATACCAGAAAGAGGCTTTTTCTTAACATTGCTTCATGAATTAGGCCACAGCGATTATTTCTCTAATCTTTCTGAAACCGAAAAACAAGTAGTTATCGAGGATATAAAAAATTATAAACGTGACATTGCATCTGATGATATTGATAAAAGTCGTACTGCCCAGCAAAGATTGATCCAAAGGGAACGTTATGCCTGGGCTTGGGCCCTCAGAACTCTAAGGAATTTGCGCAAAGATGGTATAGATCTTGCCCCAGAGTACACTGGAAACAAACAAATATTTGAGTTTATAGATTTGAGTCTGTCTACAAGGAAACCGCTTTTGCCTCCAGATGAGCTAGTGCGTATCTTAGAAACGTTAAGGCGTGAATACCAATGATAGATATATGATTAATGCTACACTTTTAGATATTTTGGATATTCTTATAGTCGCCGGCTTGGTTTACGTTTTTCTGCTTTGGTTGAAGCAGACGCACTCGAGCTATTTAGTTTCTGGTATCACCATATTAAGCGGTCTTTATTTTGTCGCCGCGGCTTTGGGCCTTCGCCTAACCGTCATGATTTTTCAGGTTTTCTTCTCTGTGTTTCTTATTGTTTTGGTGGTTATTTTTCAAGCAGAAATCCGAAGATTTTTTGAAATGGTGGGTATTTTCGGCATAAGATATCCTTGGCGCAAGGTTAAATTAAGCTCAGATACGACCGATATATTGATTAGCGTGATAGACAAACTGGCTCACCATAAGATGGGCGCGTTGATTGTTTTACGCGGGCAGGAGCAGATAGAAAGACATTTGAGCGGCGGCGTGCCTTTAATGGGACGCTTAAGCACACAGCTTCTGGAAAGCTTATTTGATAACCGCTCGCCTGGTCATGACGGCGCAATGATAATTGAGAACGATATGCTTACAAAATTTGCCGTTCACTTACCGCTGTCGCATGATTTCAAGCAATTGGGATCACGCGGTACGCGTCATGCGGCGGCCCTGGGCCTCGCCGAAAACTCCGACGCTTTAAGCATAATAGTTTCCGAGGAAAGCGGGGATATATCGGTTGCGTATCAAGGGAAGTTAAGAAAACTTGATGGCATTGATGATTTGCGCAAGGATCTGCGGCATTTTTATCAGGAAAAATTTCCCCAAAAAGAATGGCGCAATTGGAAGAATCTAATAACGCGCAATTCTTATGAAAAGATAGGCGCTGTTCTTATATCTTTCGCGATATGGTATTCGTTTATAAGATAAGCGCCTCATCAAAATTTTCATTAGTGTAAAAAATCCCCTAGATATTAATAGGGGATTTTGATTGTTTCGTCCCGGCCCGGGCCGGTTGAAACATATGTTATTTTGATGCCGGTCTGCTTTTCTATAAATTGAACATAGTTTTGCGCTTCCGGTGGTAGATCGGCAAAGTTGGTTATGCCTTTGAGCTCTTTTTGCCAGCCAGGCAGGTTAATGTAGCTGACGCTTTCGCTGGGTGAATCGCCACTCACGCCTATTGGCAGCGGGTCGTGTCGGCTTAACACGTCTAATTTGGTTAGCGCTATTTCGCTTATGCCATTTATGCGTATTACTTCGATGAGCGAAGCGATATTTAGCCATCCGCACCTCCGTGGCCTTCCAGTTGTGGCACCATATTCTTTCCCAGTTTCGCGAATGCTTTTTGCCGTTTCCTTGTTCATCTCCGTTGGGAAAGGGCCTTCGCCGACACGCGTGGTGTAGGCCTTGGCTACTCCTATAACTTTATTTATCTTTGTCGGTGGGATGCCAGAGCCTTGGCACGCAGCCGCGCTACCGGTTGCAGATGATGTGACATAAGGATAGGTCCCAAAGTCAATGTCCAGAAGCGCTCCCTGCGCGCCTTCAAGGATTATTCTTTCATCATTATTTATGGCGTCTGTTAGTAATTCTTGGGTGTTGACGATATATGGTTTAAGTAATTCAGCATATCGCAGATATTTCGCCAGCAAATCTTCAGGCCAAGAAACCTTGTTTTGAGATGACAGCGCTTTAAGTAAGGCAGTATTTTCTTCGTAAGCCGCGCGGAATCTTTTAGTGAAATATTCTTTGTTTAACAGATCGCCTACGCGCAAGCCGCTGCGCGAGACTTTATCGGTTATGGTGGGTCCAATGCCGCGCAAGGTGGTGCCGATTTTTTCAGCGCCGCGGTTTTTTTCCTGCGCCTGGTCGCGCATGATATGCCAAGGCATAACCAAATGCGCCAGCGTGCTTATCTTTAAACGCCTCTCAACATCAATGCCAAGCTTTCTTAACGCTTCTATCTCCGAAAGAAGGCTTTCTGGGTCAACCACGACCCCGTTGCCGATAATGCATTTGCATTGCGGATAGAATATGCCTGAAGGTATCAGATGTAGGGCCAGCGTTCCGTATTCATTTACTATAGTGTGGCCGGCATTATTGCCGCCATTATAGCGAACAACGTAGTCGGCATCAGCGCTTAGCATATCAACTATTTTGCCTTTGCCTTCGTCGCCGTATTGCGCGCCAATTATTACTGTAACTGACATAAGGTTTTTCCTTTAAGATATTTTTAAATAACACTAACTTATTATATAGCCTTGTTTGGTTTTATGGGCAAGCCCAGCCCCAATTTCATATGAAATTGGGGCTGGGTGTGTGCCCAGTAGAGCTATCTCGACAGTTCGTTCCGCAACTGCGGAACGAACAATGCGTTTTAGAGTCGAGATGATTCTACTGGGTGTGGATAACCATCTTTGACGTATTTGCATGAAGGGAGGAAAATACGAGTGTAGATATAAATCTACACCAGCACCTTCAACAACAAACCAACAAACAAATCTCGGGGACCCATAATCGGTCCCTTTAAATTTTGCCAATTTTTGTGCAGATACATAGCCTTGTTTTTTATACGTACATGATGCATTCTAAGATAAGCCAACATTTGTGGCTAAAGTATATTACTAAACGCTAACCGCTATACGCTAAACGCCAATTTATGTTCAAAGTTTCTCCATCAGCAATAGGCATGTTACTTGAGTGTCCACGCTGTCTTTGGCTTCACTACCGCGAGGACGTAAAAAGACCGTCCGGTATTTTCCCTAGTTTGCCTGGCGGTATGGACGGAATCTTTAAGGCCTATTTTGATTCGTGGCGTCAAAAAGGCGAATTGCCGCCTGAACTAGCCGGTAAAGCCAACGGCAAACTTTTTGATGACATGGGAAAACTTTCTTTGTGGCGAAATAACTGGAAGGGTTTAAGCGCGGAATTCCCAGAATATGATATTTTGCTTAAAGGCGCGATTGACGACATTTTGCTTTTAGAGGACGGCTCCATAGCCCCTTTGGATTTTAAGACGCGCGGCTACCCCACAAAGGAAGACACGCACGAGCATTACCAACCGCAACTTGATCTTTACGCCCTGCTTTTTTCCAAGAACGGTTTGAATGTTGCCAAAGAAGGCTACCTTCTGTTTTTCTGGCCAAAGGCATATGCCAATGGTAACGCCGAGTTTAGTACGGAACTCATTAAGATGTCTGTCAGCCCAGAGGGAGGCATCAAGATTCTTGAGAAGGTTCGCGATATAATTTCCGGTGATATGCCCAAGGCCCATGCGGAATGTGGGTATTGCCAGTATCGAGGTAACGAAACCCAAGACACCATGGCATTTTGACCAGTTTTAATATATGATTAAATCATATCCATAATTTATTTCGAAGTCGCGAAATATATAGAAATTTAATTCTCTTTTTTATGCCTAATTTTTTCGAAAGATTTTTTGGTGAAAAGCCCGGAGAAGCAGACAAGAATCAAAACAAAAAAAGCGAAAAGTCATCAGAAGCAAAACCAGATGAAATCAGTGAAACCAAGGCGCAAATGAAAGCCGTCATGGCCATGCATGATGTGGCAGACCGTCGAGAGGCCGCTGAAGGTGAGGCGCAACAAGAAGCCGTTATAGCTATGCATGACGCTAAAGACCGTCAGGAGGCCGCAGAAGGAGAAGCGCAAATAAAAGCAGTTATGGATCTTCACGCGAAGAGCGACCGAGAACAAAAAGGACAAGCGAATTAATTCAATTGAATGCAGGTTGATGAAAAGAGCTCCGAATTTAAAACGGGCTCTTTTTGCTGTGTCCAGTAGAGCTACCTCGACCGTTCCCCGATGAACATGGAGGAACAAAGTACGAAGTAGTCGAGGTAATTCTACCGGGTGTGCCGGGTAGTGAAATTTTAATTTCTATTACTCGGTTGCTAAATGCGGTAAAATAGAAGCAATGAGCGATAATAACAAAATAATTTTCCCTAAGGGTTTTTACTGGGGAACGGCCACGGCCGCTCATCAGGTTGAGGGAAACAACACCAATAGCGATTGGTGGGCTTGGGAACAGGAAGAAATCAAAAGCCAGCACCCCAAGATTAAAGATGTTTCTGGGCAGGCCTGCGGCCATTTTGAGAGGTTCCAGGAAGACTTTGATTGGGCGAAAAAATTGGGCCAGAACGCCCATCGTTTAAGCATTGAATGGGCCAGAATTGAACCGAGACAAGGGGAGTGGTCGTTTGAAGCCGTCAACCATTACAAACAAGTTTTTGAAGCGTTGCGCGAGCGCGGTATAGAACCTTTTGTCACGGCAATGCATTTTACTTTGCCGCGTTGGGTTGCCGATCAAGGCGGCTGGCTGAGTCCAGAAATGAAACGCTTTTACGCGCGATACGTGGAATTTTTGATAGAAAATTTTGGCGACACAGTTAAATATTGGATGACTATGAATGAACCGTTGGTTCTGGCGGACATGGGTTTTCGAGAGGGGAAGTGGGCTCCTGGCAAGAAAACGGGTTGGCTTGGCACTTTTGGTGTTTTGCGTAATATGGCCAGAACGCATCGAACAGCATATACAGCCATGAAAAACAAAGCCAAGGAGTTGAAGTGTGATATTGAAGTAGGCATCGCACACAATCTTGTGGCTATGGTTCCTTATAACCATCGCAGCATTAAAGATGTATTGTTGGCTAAGTTTTTACACTGGGCTTTTCTTAATTTGTATTTGCGCTTCTTCAACGGCCACGAAGATTTTTTTGGCGTAAATTTTTACTTTACCACCCGAGCACATTTTGATTTGAGAAATAAAGCCGCCATGCTTTGGGGTCTTAATGAAAAAGAAGAATCAGTTAGCGATATGGGTTGGGCTATAAGACCCAGCGGTATTTTCAAAGTATTGAAAGATGTGTCTAAATTCAAAAAACCTATTTATATAACCGAGAACGGTATCGCGGATGTGCAGGACAAATACCGCGCAGAATTCATAATCAACCACTTAAAATTCGTGCATAAGGCCATAGAACATGGAGCCGATATCCGCGGTTATTTTTACTGGTCGCTTATAGACAACTTTGAATGGGCTGATGGTTTTATGCCCCGTTTCGGACTACTTGCCGTGGACTATTCAAATTTGAGCCGTACAGCCCGCAAAAGCGCACTCGTTTATAAAGAAATTTGTGAAAATAATGGAATAATAAGTTAAATTTTCGGCAAAATCTTAAAAATTGGAGTATAAAAGATACAAGGCACAAGATACAATAACTAAGCAAATTCCAAGGCCCAATTTACAAGAAACAAACGCTGATTTGGAATTTGATTATTGGGTATTGAGATTTGTCTGTATCTTGTATCTTGGTTATTGTTTCTTTTAGTTTTGTGCTTTTCGCTTTAAGCTTTGCACCAAATATTTAGACGTTGTTTAGTCATTAGAAATTAATAATTAGCCATTTTGAATATATGCAGTGGTTATATTTCGCTTTAGCTGGTTATGCGCTTTTGGCTTTTGTGGCCATAGGCGATCGTTTGCTGCTCGCTTCTTCAACCGTTAAGCCGGCGCGTTATGTATTTCTGATCGGTATTATGGGCGGTGCGGTTTCGGGATTAATTTTTCTTGCACATAAACTACTGCCCGCCGCATCGTTTTTAAATTTCTTGTTGCCTGAAAATGCCTTATATGTATTTGGTTCCGCCTTGGCCGCAGGGGGATTTTATGCCCTGGCGCTTTTAAGTTATTTTTCCGTACTTAATAAGGTTGAGGCTTCGCGCGTTGTTCCAACCATAGGCGCTTTTATTCCTATTTTTTCCTTCGTTTTTTCAGTAATTTTTTTGGGCGATTGGCTCAATTTATTGCAGATGATAGCCTTCTCTATGCTTGTGGCAGGGAGTTTTCTGCTTACGCTTGAGTTGGGCTCAATGAAAGCATTTTATCTCCGCAATATTCCTATTTTGCTTTTATCCTCTCTGATTTTTTCAATATATTATTTGCTGTCTAAAAGTGTTTATAAAACGTTGCCCTTTTGGCAGAGCATTGCCTTGATACAATTGGGGCTTTTTTTAGCAGCCGTAATAATAAGCCTAGTTTTTCGCGGGGCATCGCAGAATAAAGAAGGAACATTGCTGACATTTTCACCAAAACAGTTTTTTGTTTTTGTTAACGAATTTTTTGGCGCAATCTCCATAGGTTTGATACAGTATGCAATTTATCTAGGAAGCGTTGTTTTGGTTAATGCTTTGCAGGGTGTCCAGTATGCGGTTCTATTTATTTCGCTTATTTTGCTTCGTCCGTTTTTTGGTAAACTGTTGGCTGAAAAATGGTCTTTTGGTATTGTTATCCAAAAATTTATTGGCATTATGCTGATTATTGCGGGCATAGTTTTAATATCTTTTGCCGCCAATCATGCGACTTAAACATTTGCGTTATAAAATTTTGGCGTCCGTTTTGGCATCCTTTATTTTTTTGATAGTGGTTTTGGTTCTCCTCGGGTTTTTTGGCTCCTTTAGCTCACCGGATAAAGAGGTTAAGTGGGGGATTACTTTTTCCGTCTTGCAGGCTACGCGTCTTAATCTGGATTGGCGGCAGACATATTTGTCCGTGCTAGATGATTTAAAACCTCACGCTTTGCGTTTGCCGGTATATTGGAGTGAAATAGAGAAGGAAGAAGGCCAATTCGATTTTTCTTTTTACGATTGGCAGATGGATGAAGCCCAAAAACGGGATATAAGCACCATTTTAATAATAGGCCGACGCTTGCCGCGCTGGCCGGAATGTCATGTACCAGATTGGGAGCAGAAATTAGATAAAGAAAAGCAAGATATTGCTCTTCTTGTCTACATCAGAGAAACAGTAAATCATTTCAAGCATTATCCAAATATTTATGCCTGGCAAATTGAAAACGAGCCGTTTTTATCTGTTTTTGGCGAATGTCCTGAAACCGATGCTAATTTTCTAAGTAAGGAAGTTGATTCAGTTAAAGCGTTGGATGCTTCACGTCCAGTGATTATTACTGATAGCGGAGAGCTTGGCGATTGGTTGCGCGCGGCCAAACGCGCAGATATTTTTGGGACCACTATGTACAGGCGCGTTCCGGGTTGGGGGATTTTTGGCAAATATACTACTTATCCCTTACCGTCGAGTTTTTATAGATGGAAGGCTAACTTCGTGAACCATTTTGTGCCAATACGCAAGTTGATTGTTGCCGAACTCCAGGGCGAGCCATGGGCCATAGGTACATCTAATGTTGCCGATATATCGATAGCGGAGCAATATAGGACGGTTGACCCTGTTTATTTTAAAGAAATCATAAAATATGCTAAAAATTCCGGTATAGGTGAGATATACTGGTGGGGTAGCGAGTGGTGGTATTGGCTAAAACAAGGTGGACATCCAGAAATTTGGGAAACCGCCAAAGTTTTATTTGATGGTCATAATTGATGTTTATACCACCACGATGTTTACCCCGTGTTGGAAGATAGGAGTGAAGCGACGTAAGAAACCAGAAGGTGTCTTAAGCGGGGGTCGGGGTAAACAGGAGTGGGGCGTATTGGTTAAAACAACAAGGACATCCAGAAATATGGAATACTGCTAAAGATATTTTTAATAGTTAATTTCTAAAATAATTAGACACCGAGTATTTTATTTGTTAATCAAGGATTATGCCTCAAGAAAAATCAGAATCTTATTTCCCGGAGGAAATAAAAAAACTTATTGAACCAAATGGTTTGGAGCGCGTGACATCAGCGGGTCTTACGCGTGAGACACGTATACCCGGCACAGATATAAAACGCGATCCAGTATTCCGGTTTGAACGCGGGCAAATACTCCGCGCTTATAAACATATGCGTGAGCAGATAAGATTATCTTCAGCGCAAGGCGCTGACCAAGAGTCGCAAAGGGCATACTTGTCAGAATTTCGCGAAAGAGCCAGGCAGTTAGAAAAAGACTTAGACGAGTTAAATAAGCAGTTTTATAGCAATGTTAGGCAGATTGAAGTTGAAACATCCAGCGTCGGCAGGCATGTTTTGCCGTTGGTGGAACTTGATTTACGTTCTTCCGGCGGTCAGGAAAAAGCAGATGCCGAAGGAGAGAAAGACGAACGAATACCTTATTTTGTAGTAGGTGGCATAGGCACCAATGCTCATGAAACAGCCGCGCTGGCTTCATCTTTGGCATTGGCTGGCAACAAAGTTTATGTAAGTTCCTATCCGGAAAGTCTGCCTCAAGTCCCAAAAGATTGGGGCGAGCGCGTGGGGCAAAATCGCACGTATGCTCTGCACGCTGAAGTAGTCAAAGAAACCATTAAAAATGCTGGTTTGGAGCGGGTTAATTTAATGGGTTTTTCTATGGGTACGGGCGTGGTGATGGAGGCGGCCAGCGATAAAAATTTTGACCGCATACAGGATCTTGTGGTTCTTGAACCGGTTAGCATAGAAGACAAGGGAGTTGTAAAATTGTTCTATGATTTTTTCTGGCGGCAGGGAGCCATGCGATTTTTGCTAAATGCCGAACAGCGCGTCAAAGCTTTAGAGCAGGGTCGAAGCCAGAGCAAAAGCTTAAGTCCGGTTTTTATTACTGACGGTCAGATCATAAGTCATAAACATTTTGATCCGGAAAAATTATCCAGACTTAATGCGCATGGCGAAATTAAAATCATGTTCGGAACCGAGAGCCCGATTGTGGACGCGGCCAAAGCCACGCAAATTTTTTCTGAAGCAAATCAATTGAGACTTGATCGCGACCCGCAAAATCCACCCATACATCTTTATAAAGTTAATGGCGGGGATCATTCATGGCCCCTGGTTAATGCCGCGGGTTTAGCTTATATATTGGCCGAACCTCATGAGTCCGACGAATATGTAACCACTATTGATCGTGAATATCTGGAAAATTCCGCAGCCAAAGCGCTTTTAAGCCGACCGACAACGGCTTAATAATGATATAAACTTAAGTATGTTTTCATTCATTGTTCCGGCTTATAACGAGGAAAAATATATTGAAGATTGCTTGAATTCTATATACGCGGTTGATGGCTTTGGTGACAGTGAGGTTATTGTTGTTGATAATGCCAGCAATGATAAAACCGCAGAAATCGTTAAAGCAAAATTTCTGCACGCGAATCTCATACGAGAATCGCGCAAAGGAACCGGTTGGGCCCGTGAAGCAGGTTTCCGCGCCTCGCGCGGCGATTTTTTGGCATTCATAGATGCCGATAACCAACTGCCTAAAGATTGGCTTAATCTGGCCAATAAGCTTATCGATTCGCATAAAAAATACGTCGCATTTTCCGGTCCCTACATACAAGATGTCATTAAGACCTATGGCTCTTTTGTTTACAATTTATTTTATATTCCAATCGCCGGGGTAATGGATTTCTTGGGCTTGGGCGGAATTTTGTTTGGCGGCAATATGCTCATTAAGCGTTTTGCTCTTGAAAAAATAGGCGGTTTTGACACTCACATAGTTTTTTGGGGAGACGATACTCTTATTGCCAAACGCTTGCGCAAAATTGGCCGCATTTCCTTTTCAAATAGGTTATATGTTTATAGTTCAGGACGTCGATTGCAAAAGCAGGGTCTTGTACGCTCTGGCTTGTTATATCTTTTAAACGGTTTTTGGGTAGTAATTTTCAACAAGCCATTTCATAATACCTATAAGCCTTATCGCTGAAATATGACCTGGAAAAATAGAGATAGAAAAAATAAAATTCGATTGGTTATTTTTGCCGCAGCTGTTTTTATTGGCGCGACTTCATTTTTTATATGGAATTTCAACCGCACGCATACTTCTTTACTTGAACTGGTTAATATTTTCCAACCAGACAAGAATAATGCTCCACCAGTCGAACCATTGACGCCCGCTTCATCGGATAAAGAAATAAATTATCTCAATTTAGTTCCAAAGGCCATAGTTGTTCCAGAATCATTAGCCGGTAAATTTAAACCAAAGGATAAAAAACTTAGTATACCCGTCAATGCCTCCGTTTCTGTTTTTGCGGCTGGTTTTAAAAAATTAAGATTCATGGTTATAAGTCCCGGCGGCTGGCCCAAAGGTGAGGCCGGAGTTCTTTTTGTGACCGAATCGGATACAGGCCGCGTTCTTGCGATGAAAGATGAAAATAATGATGGCGTTGCGGATAAAATCGTTGTGGTAGCTTCGGGCTTGAATTTTCCACACGGCATAGTTTTCCACGATAATGCATTGTGGATTGCCGAAACCACACGCGTGACAAAAATTTTTGATGATAATAACGATCTTATTGCGGATCGCAAAACTGTGGTTGTAGATAACTTGCCTAATGGCGGCCATCATATTTCCCGCACTATCGTATTTGATGAAGCAGGAAGATTTTATGTTTCAGTGGGTTCTTCCTGTAATGTATGTATAGATGATCAGCGGCGTGCGGCGATCTTGCGGTTTAATGCCGATGGGTCGGGTGAAGAGATTTTTGCAAAAGGCTCGCGCAATGCGGTTGGAATCGTTTTTAATCCCAATACCGGAGAATTGTGGGGTACTGAAAACGGACGGGATTTGCTGGGGGACGATGTGCCAGCAGATGAAATAAATATATTGAAGCGCGGTGGTGATTATGGCTGGCCGATTTGCTATGGCGATAAAATTCACGATACTGATTTCGATAAAAATCGATATGTTGTCGATCCATGTCTTGGTACAGTATCGCCACAAATAACAATGCAGGCTCATGTCGCCCCGCTGGGATTGCGGTTCGTGTGGAACGATTCATTACCAAACGCATTGCAAGGCGATCTTTTGTTCGCTCAGCATGGCTCGTGGAATCGCACGGTGCCGGTTGGGTACCAAGTTGTGCGCGTTATAAATCCTGCCGGCAATCCTGGTTTGTCGCCTTTTGTCAACGGTTGGCTTGAAGGCACAAAAGCGTGGGGTCGTCCTGTTGATATATTGGATTCACAAAATGGGGAGATTTTTATTACCGACGATTATGCCGGTGCAATATACCGCATTGTTTTTGATAAATGATATTTTATATAGGCCAGGATTTTAATCATGCCCAGTAATACAACTTCCAGTTAGTAAGTCTGATGTCAGTTAGCCATAAGTCAACATTGCTTTCATGAAAATCGCTGCACAAATTAATTATTTAAATAAAAACGTTAACAAACGCCGCGCGTTTGTTGCTGGAAGTTGATATACTGAGTATGCAAAAATACGAGAAGAAGCAAAATAATTATTCTTTAGGCATCTTAAATTTATTTAAAGAATATTGGCGTCAGCTACAGGCCGTTGATAATGAGTATAAACTTTATTCCGCAGGTATCCTGACATGCGCCATATTTGTATTTATTTTGTTCTCGGCTGCTTCGTTCAATAATATTGAACCGCGTTCGGAAGTTTTTTTCTCCAAGCGGGCTTTACCACGGCTTTTAATGGTGAAAGCCGACCGCATGTCTCTGCCTCAAGAGGTCCGCGGTATATATATTTCGGCCTATACGGCATCGGATAAAGTCAGGCGTGAAAAATTATTCAAAATGATTGACGATACCGAATTGAATTCTGTAGTTATAGATGTGAAAGATTCTACCGGTCATATATTTTTTGATGCTCATGATCCGCTGCTTGTGTCTTCTGGCGCTATTGATGCGCGTATAAAAGATTTTGATGATATATTGGTTAATCTTCACGATAGAGGTATTTGGACCATTGCCAGAATAGTTGTTTTTCAGGATCCCAAGTTTGCCGACGCGCGCCCCGATCTTGCAGTACATAGCGCAAGTTCGGGTAAAGCCTGGCGCGATCGCAAGGGTTTGCGATGGATGGACCCCTCATCTAAAGATGTCTGGGATTATAATGCGGCTTTGGCTAGAGAAACCATTGTGCGTGGGTTTGACGAGGTTCAGTTTGATTACGTGCGTTTTCCTTCCGACGGCAATATTGCCGATATGCGTTTCCCGGTGTGGGACGCGAAAGTTCCAAAGTACGAGGTTTTGAAACAATTTTTCCAATACATGGATAAATCTCTTGCGGCTTCGGGCGGTAAACTTTCCGTAGATTTATTCGGATTAACCTTCTCTCGCGCGGATAAACCAAATGACGATTTGAATATCGGCCAGAGAGTGATTGACGCTTTACACAATGTTGATTTCATTTCTCCAATGGTTTATCCATCGCACTATCCGCCCACTTTTCAGGGCTATGCCAATCCGGCAGAGCATCCGTATCAAATAGTGAATTTTGCCCTAAAAGGCGCCGCTAAATTATTTACAACCGATACCCGTGCCAAATCTCGTCCTTGGCTTCAAGATTTTAACCTAGGAGCAAATTACACTACGGCTATGGTAAAAGATCAGATACGCGCCGCGCGTGAAAACAACGCTTCTGGCTGGCTTTTGTGGAACCCGTCAAATGTATATACCGTAGGCGCCTTAGAAAAAGAGCCTAAGCCCAATGAATAATATCCTTTTGGTGGTCATGGTATAATATAAAAGTCATGAAATCACGTTAGAAAATCGCGGGATTTTATGAGGTAATGAATTAAAAATATTTTTGCCTTTAATATTATCAAAAAAGCTGTGCTTTTTAGGTCAAAATTATAGGCAATTTTCTAATCGGGATGGAGCACGGTAAAGAAGTATTAAAAGTAAAAGATCTGCACGTTTTTATTGATAGCGAGGTTATTTTAGAGAACATTAATTTTGAGGTACACGAAGGCGATTTTGTAGCAATAATCGGTCCTAACGGAGCGGGTAAGTCTGTATTGTTAAGGACCCTTCTGGGATTGTTACCATATAAAGGTGAAGTTATTTTGGAACCAGGCATAATAATCGGTTATGCTCCCCAGCGTTTTGTTTTGGAGCGCGATTTGCCGATAAGCGCTAATGAATGGTTGCAATTAAGCGGTGTCAGTAAGGAAATGATCGCCGAAACCCTAAAGAAAGTCGGTTTTGCGCCCTCATTATTGAATCAGCCCATAGGCATACTTTCTTCCGGTCAATTACAACGGCTTATTTTGGCTTTCGCATTGTTGCGCAAACCGAAAATTTTGTTTGTGGATGAACCGTTGTCTGCGGTAGATGCATCTGGCTCTGAGGCCATAACACAGCTTCTATTAAAACTTTCCAAAGAAGAAGGCATCGCTATTCTTTTTGTTTCGCATGATTTAAATTTAGTAAATCGTTCCGCATCGCATATAATTTGCCTAAACCGCAAACAAGTTTGTTTCGGAGGTACAAAAGAGGCATTAAGTGAAAAGACGCTAAAAGAGCTTTTCGGTGAAGATCAGACAGTTTATCAGCATCAGCATCAGGAATAATTATATACCTGGAATGTCCATCGAATCCATAAATATTTTAGTCGTAGGCGCGGCCATAGCTTCGGCGGCGGGCATTGTCGGCGCATTCGCGGTGTTAAAACGCATGACTTTGGCCGGAGACGTTTTGTCCCATGTTGCCTTGCCCGGTATAGGCATTGCTTTACTTTTTAATTTTTCAACCTTTTTGGGCGCTTCTGTTTCTCTGCTGATGGCCGCGGTTTTAGTCTGGGCAATCAGGAACCGTACTACTCTCCCCGAAGAAACGATAATAGGTATTTTATTTTCCTTGGCTCTGGCCATAGGTGTTATTATAACCGCAAGTGAGGAGTTAATTGATGCTTTGTTTGGAGATGTTAATGCTGTGTCATTTGCCGAAGGAGTGTTGGTTATCGGATTATCCGCGGTGATAATAATCGTTATGTTGCTTCTCTCCAAAAAAATTGTCCTTTCAACGGTTTCCCCCGAATTGGCAAAAGCCTCGGGCTTGCGCCCGGACATTCTTGAGTTGATATTCTTATTGGTTTTTGCTACGGTTATTGCCCTGGGTGTTCGTTTTACGGGCACACTTCTTATGGGCGCTTTAATAATTGTGCCTGCGGCCGCGGCCAAAAACATAAGCCGCAATTTGGCAACCTATCTTACCTTAAGTGTATTCTTCGCTTTTATTTCCACCGTCGGCGGGTTTTTATTTTCAAAGTATCTGGGCATATTACCGGGGCCGACGGCAATTTTTATCAGCACACTTTTATTTGCTGTAAGTATGCCCTTCCGTTGGCGCTGATCCATCGGATATTCTGGGTTTAAACTTTAAAAATGGTTAAAAAATGGGACTTGCCCAGCTCCAGTTTTACTGCGAAACTTAGAACTAAGCTTTCTGTCTCGGCTTGTTAAAAACGCTTTAAAGCCCAACCTTTAGTAGAAATTACAAAAACTGGGGCTGGACTTGCCCGGATTTTAAGTCGGTATTATCATGATGTAGGAAATTCCTCTCTTGCTTGAGGTTTTTAATTAAAATTAATATTAAGAGTTTTATGCTTAAATTACCTTCATTCAAAATGCCATCATTTAATAATAATTTTGTGCCCATGAAGCATATTTCTCTTATAATAATAGTTAGTTTTATAACCGCATTTTTAACTGCCTCAACAACCGTTTATCTCATGCGTTCGTCGGAGGATTTGGGTCAGACTTGGCGGGTATCTACGCATAATAACGTCGATAAACAGAACAATTTATCAACTCACACCAATCAGGAAGATGCCGTTGTGGAAGTAGTTGATAAAGTCGGCTCCTCCGTGGTTTCAATAGTTGCTACTAAAGATCTACCGGTTATAGAACAGAAATTCGTTAACCCTTTCGGAGACAATAGTCCCTTTAATCAGTTTTTCGGACCCTTTCAGTTTCAGATACCGCAGTATGAGCAGAAGGGTACCGAGAAGAAAGAGGTTGCCGGCGGCACAGGTTTCATTGTTTCGCAAGACGGCTTGATTTTAACTAATCGCCACGTGGTTAATATTGAAGGCGCAGAATACACTGTTGTTACAAATAAGAACGAGCGCCATCCGGCGCAGGTTATTGCCATAGATCCGGTTGAAGATTTGGCTGTAATTAAAATAAATAAGATTGGTTTAACCCCGCTTGATTTAGGGAACTCCGACAACATTAAAGTTGGGCAATCGGTCATCGCTATAGGCAATGCCCTGGGTGAATTTCAGAATACTGTAAGCGTGGGTGTGATCGCGGGTCTTTCGCGAAAGATAGACATTCCACCCACGGGTTCAGAGCGGGGCGAGACAATTGAAGGCGCTATCCAAACCGATGCGGCGATAAATCCCGGCAATTCAGGAGGCCCGCTTCTTAATCTGAAGGGTCAAGTAATCGGCATTAATTCCGCCATAGTTGTCGGTTCACAGAATATCGGTTTTGCTATTCCTATTAACAAGGCTAAGCGCGATTTGGATAGCGTGAAAAGCGGAGGTAAGATTTCTTATCCATATCTTGGCGTGAGATATATTATCATAACGGAAGATTTGCAGAAGAAAGAGAATCTGCCGGTTTCATACGGCGCCTTGGTTGCTCGTGGAGACACCAAAGAAGATCTGGCAGTTACGCCAGGCTCGCCGGCCGATCGGGTAGGAATCCAGGAAAGCGATATTATCTTGGAACTTAACGGTGAAAAAATAGATGCGGACCACACGCTTTTATCACTGGTGAAGGAGCACAATATAGGCGAAACCGTGACTTTGACCGTTTTATCCAAAAGTATTACAAAACAGGTTAAGGTTCAGCTTGCCGAAAGACCCGCCGGTCTTTAATTGACTAAGCTTGCGCAAAACGCTATAAAAGAATTAGCACTCCAAATGTAAGAGTGCTAAAATTAATACAAAAAAGAATTATTTAAAAGATACAAGTTACAAGATACAATAACCAAATACGTGTTTGAAATTTGGGATTTGTCTGTATCTTGTTTCTTGGTTATTGTTTCTTTGCCCATGAACGGACATAATTTTACGGTTAAGGCCCAAGAGGCCCTTCAGCGCGCGCATGAAATTGCCACATCGCGCAATCATCAGCAGATAGACCCTTTGCATCTTTTATCCGCCTTACTTCAAGACAACGAAGGAACCGTGGCGGCTATTTTAGAGCGCATGGGCGCCGATAACGATGAGTTGCGCCGTCAGATTGATAACGCCTTGGATCATTTGCCGAGAGTATCATTGAATGTGCCATTCGGCCAGGTTTATCTGACACCAGATCTGGCACGCATACTTGAGCGCGCGCGCAAAGAAGCGCAAAAATTGACCGATGAATATATAAGCGTAGAACATCTATTGCTAGCCTTATTGGATACTCCGTCGCGCGCCAAAGATGTTCTATCAAGCATTACTGCCTCAACTACAGAAGGCGGTATTTCCCAGTTGGATAAGATAGATTACGATTCAGCTCTTAAATCGTTGGCCGACGTAAGAGGCGGAGAAAGGGTTGTTGATGAGCGTCCGGAATCCAAATATCGTGTGCTTGAGCGTTATGCGCGTAACCTTACTGAACTGGCTCGCGCCGAAAAATTGGATCCTGTTATTGGACGCGACAAAGAAATAAGGCGTCTAATGCAGGTTTTGTCCCGTCGTACAAAGAACAACCCGGTGCTTATTGGTGACGCCGGTGTCGGCAAAACAGCTATTGTTGAAGGTTTAGCCCAGCGCATCGCATCCGAGGATGTACCCGAAAGTCTTGTCGGTAGAGAATTGGTTTCTTTAGATCTTGGAGCATTGGTTGCGGGTACAAAGTATCGTGGAGAATTTGAAGATAGGCTAAAAGCAGTTTTGCGCGAAATTGCCCGCAGTGGCGGCAAAATAATTCTTTTTATTGACGAACTTCATACTTTAGTCGGAGCAGGTGCGGCCGAAGGCGCCATAGACGCTTCAAATATGCTTAAACCAGCTCTGGCCAGAGGCGAACTTCACGCTATTGGCGCAACAACGCTAAAAGAATACCAGCAGTATATAGAGAAAGATACTGCATTGGCGCGTAGGTTCCAGCCAGTTTATGTTTCCGAGCCTTCGGTGGAAGATGCCGTTGCCATTTTGCGCGGGATCAAAGAAAAATACGAAGTACATCATGGCGTTCGTATAACCGACGGCTCTATTGTCGCTGCCGCAAAACTTTCCGATCGTTATATAACCGATCGTTTCTTGCCGGATAAAGCCGTTGACTTGATGGATGAAGCGGCAAGCGCTTTGCGTCTGGAAATTGAATCCGAGCCGGATGAATTAGATAAGTTAAGACGCGAGAGCCGCCGTCTTGAAATGGAATTAGCCGCGCTTAAAAAAGAAAAAGACCCGGACTCCAAAGAACGCGCGCGTATCATAAACAAAGAATATGCCGAGATACGCGAGAAGATGTCTGGTTTGGAATCGCAGTGGAAAAGCGAACGCGATGTTATCACACGCATTAAGTCTTTAAGGAAAGAAATAGATGGTGCGCGTCAGGAAGCCGAAATCGCCGAGCGCATCAGCGATTTGGCGCGTGCCGGCGAAATAAAATACGGCGCCATACCTTCTTTAATTAAAGAATTGCGCAAGGCCGAAGAAGCTTTGGTGAAAGTCCAAAAACACCACCGCATTTTGAAAGAAGAGATCGTGGAAGAAGATATTGCTGAAGTAGTTTCGCGCTGGACCGGCATTCCCGTGACCAAGATGCTTGAAACCGAAGCGGAAAAACTTCTTAAAATAGAGAATGAGATAAGCTCGCGCGTTATCGGTCAGGATGAAGCTGTGTCGGCCGTGGCCAATGCCTTGCGAAGAAGTCGTGCCGGTATAGGCGAGTTAACCAGACCTATGGGCTCATTCATATTTTTGGGACCAACCGGTGTCGGAAAAACAGAACTTGCCCGTGCCTTGGCCGAAATTTTGTTCAACGATCGGGAAGCTATGGTACGCATGGATATGTCTGAATACATGGAACCGCATTCAATTTCAAAAATGATAGGTTCTCCTCCTGGTTATATCGGTTATGAAGAAGGCGGACAACTGACAGATAAAATCCGCCGCCGGCCTTACAGCGTGATTCTATTTGATGAAATAGAAAAAGCCCACTCCGAAGTGTTCAATCTTTTGCTTCAGATACTGGACGATGGTCGTCTGACCGATTCTCGTGGCCGCGTGGCCAATTTCAAGAATTGCGTCATAATCATGACCTCTAACGTTGGCAGTGAATATGCCAACGCCATGCAGGAATTAGGCTTTTCCAATGCAGGTTCACAGGAGGTTGCTCAAAAGGAAAATGATTTAAAGAATCGTATTCGTTCTTCCTTGCGTGATCGTTTTAAGCCAGAATTTCTTAACCGGGTGGACGATATTATCGTCTTCAATAATTTAAGTAAAGAAGATATATTGAAGATCGTTGACCTGCAGTTTGTGGATGTAGCCAAACGTCTTTCCGGCAGCAAGATAAAACTTAACGTTAGCCGAAAAGCAAAGGAATATCTCGCCAGTGAAGGTTTTGATCCTTCTTTCGGCGCCCGTCCCTTAAAGCGGGTTATACAGCGCCTGGTCCTTGATGTTTTGGCCCGAAAATTGATTGACGGTTCTGTTAAAGAAAGCACTCGTGTCAATGTCGATATGCGTGACGGCAAAATATCTATATATAGCGAGAACGGCGGCTCTGTTCGCAAGGCGTCATCGCGTGCTAATTCCGCCGATGCCTCTAAAGTGAAAGCCAGATGATTTTTAACCCAGCCCCAATTTTAAAAAAATTGAGACTGGGTTAATTTGTATGCCCCGTTAGAAAATTGTGTAATACTATGAACCATTTAATGCATATTAAGTTAATTGGTTATTTTGCAAGCGCCAAAAAAGTCCGCAGTACTTTTTCGGCAGTTGACTCGAGGCCAATTTTCTAACGGGGTATGCAGTCGAAGATGCCACTTTTCATTTCTCTGTTGTTTTTGCTTGCTGGTGAAGGAAGTTTATTTTTTCCTTCCCTAAGGATAATTTTTGCTTTAACCGCTATAGCCGCAGGCGTAATAGCTTTTTTGACATGGCATTTAGTTGTTTTTTCTGGTATTGCTTTTTTTCTGTTTGCCTTCCCCGCTGATGCAACGGTTGAATATTTAAATATCATCTCACATCTTTTTATTTTCGGTTGGGCTTTAGTTCTTTGGCTCGCTCTTGAAGAAAGAGTGCGAGCATCGCGCGGTATCGCGGTAGGTTTGAATCGCATTCAAGCTATACTTTTTATAGTGTTGTTTTTATTGTTTGCAGCGGTTTTTTATGCAGCCGGCGCGCCATTTTTTATAAGAGGTGAGTTTCTGCTTATTATCGTAGCCTTATGTGAGGCCATCGCAATGTATATAAGGCTTGAAGGCCATATAAGGGCCAGCGCTTTAAAGGTATCCGATCGCCGTATAATGGTATATTCTTTTTCTGCCGCAATGCTTATGGCCGAAGCCTTTTTTGTTATTAGTTTCTGGCCGTTTGCTCCATTGACGATAGCCGCCGTCTTGATTACCATGGATTACGCATTGGCAAACTTGTTTATAAGATTTTTCCGTTCCAACCTGCGTCTTCTAGATATACTCAAAGTAGCCTCGGTGGTGACGATTGTTGTATTGGCCACGTTGATACGCGGGCCATGGTTTCCGCGTTAACCCAGCCCCTATTTTACATGAAGAAATTACGTTTATTGTTTTTTACCTCGGCAATTTTTTTGATAGGTGTTTTCGGGGGCATGACCGGAAGCAATTTTTCTCCATGGCTTGTTGGGAAATTTCCTGCGCTTTCCAATTTAAGAATCTTTGGCGGCATGCAAGACCGTGTCACGATTGTTAAAGAGCGGGAAGAAGTTATCATTGATAAGGCAGATGCTATTCAGCGCTCCATAAAAAAAGTTACAGAATCTGTTGTTGTTGTTGAGCGCAGGAATCAGGGTATTATTCAGAGCGATGCAAGCGCGCTTGTGGTGACTTCCGACGGCTGGATAGTTGCTCCAATAATCGTAACTCAAGGCTCCGGCTCTCCAAACAAGAACGAATTTTTTATATTGAGAAGAGGGGAAACTATCTCGGCTAAATTGATAAAAACTGATTCTTCTCTTAACCTGGCTCTTTTTTCGGTTGAGGGAAGAAATTTTACAACACCAGAGTTTGCTTCTTGGGCCGATGCCTCCTTGGGGGACACAGTTTTTTTGCTAGGCGCCCTAACAGCCGAAACATTTGAGAATAGTCTTGAGGTCAGTTATATCTCTCGTTTAACCGCAAGTTCTATGGATTTTGCGCATAATCTTGGATCTTCTTCGCCAGCTGGGGCTTCTCTTTTCACGACAGAAGGCAAATTACTATCTTTGAGCTTTAAAAATTCCCGCGGTATGATATCTTTTATACCAGCCTCTAAAATCAGCGAATTTATATCATCAGCTCATAGTACATCTTTTTGATCCTATTCATTAAGCATTATTTTTTATGAACGAAGACAAGATGAATCTTTTGGTCTGTGGCGGCGCGGGCTTTATAGGTTCCAATTTCATCCATCACATGTTTGAAACGTATCCCGATGTTTCTATCGTTAACTACGATAAGCTTACCTATGCCGGGAATGAGAAAAATCTTGCTAAATTTTCTGACCACAAGCCATATACGTTCGTTAAAGGAGATATTTGCGATCTCGCGAAACTCAATGCCGTGATGGAACAGAATAAAATCACGCACGTCATTAACTTTGCGGCCGAAACGCACGTTGATCGTTCTATACATGGAGGCGCGAAAGAATTCGTGCTAACCAACACCTTGGGCGTTCAGATGATTCTCGACGCCGTAAATGCCAACGCAATTAAAAAATTTGTTAATGTTTCAACTGATGAGGTCTACGGTGCGCTTGATCTTTACGAAGACCGTTTGTTCACAGAAGAAACGCCAATAATGCCCAATATGCCATATGCGGCAGCAAAGGCTGGCGGAGATCTGATGTGCAATGCGTATTTCCGCACACACGGCACGCCGGTGATTGTGACGCACTGCTCAAACAATTACGGCCCATACCAATTTCCTGAAAAACTTATTCCATTTTTCGTTTTCAAACTTATGGCGGGAGAAAAAGTTCCGGTGTATGGAGATGGCCGCAATGTGCGCGATTGGATCCATGTACGCGATCACGCCAAGGCCCTTGTTTTATTGTTGGAGAAAGGTGAGCCTGGACACGTTTATAATATTGGTTCCAACAATGAGCGCGATAACATGACCCTCACTAAAATGATTTTAGAGATACTGGGTCACGGAGAACACATGATTGAGTTTGTGAAGGATCGTCCGGGACACGATTTGCGTTATGGCATTGATGCGACAAAAATTAGTTCACTCGGTTGGAAGCCGCACTATACCGCGGATCGCTTTGGAGATGGATTGCGCGAAACAGTCGAGTGGTACCAGAACAATACGCATTGGGTGCGTGATCTGATTGAACAAAAAAAAGACGAAATGAATGCCTGGCAAGTAAGTTTTTTTTCCAACGTGTAATGTGGAGAATGGGATGAAAGCATGAAACTCTTATTTCAAAGATATTCGATTAAAGAAATTCAGGCGCAGAATTTTTTGATGCATCCTGCAGAGCTGCGCGATTTTATCGATTTTGAAGTAAGGCGGGTGTACTACACAACTCAACCCAAAGGCAATAGCGGCGCGCATTGTCATATGGAGGAGAAAGAATTTTTCGTACTTATTCAGGGTACATGTACGGCAATTATTGATCAGGGGAACGGCATTGAAGAGATGCCTCTTGGCGTGAACGATGCGATATATGTTGGGAATTACGTCTGGCACGGCTTCAAGGACTTCTCGTCAGACGCCGTTCTTTTGGCATTGAGTTCAACTAATTATCGTTCGGACCGCTCAGATTACATGGAAGATTACGCCGCGTACCAGGAGATAATAAAAAAGACTTAAAACGCGGACTAATGACATTGAGCTATGCTGCCAACCAAGCCTAAGATTAAACAAAAGCAATCCGTACTTATAATCGGAGCCAAAGGAATGCTCGGGGCCGCGCTTTGTGATATCTTTAGTTCTTACAATGTTTTAGACTGGGATAAAGAAGATTGTGATATTACAGATAAAATTTCCACGCAGAAAAAAATAAGCGCGTCTAAACCGGATATCATAATTAACGCCGCAGCCTTCACCGATGTTGATGGGGCGGAAAAAGATAAAGACAGCGCATTCCGTGTAAATGGCGAAGCTGTCGGTAATTTGGCTGATGCCGCCGCTAATATTGGGGCGGTATTCGTGCATTATTCTACCGATTATGTTTTTTCCGGAGTGAATCCTATCGGATATGCGGAAAATGACGCGCCGGGTCCTGCTTTGTCCCGCCGGAGCGATTCACGCGAAGGCGGGCCATTAAATATTTACGGCGCGTCAAAACTTCTCGGAGAAGAAAATCTCCGTGCGTGCGCGCTTGCGCGAGGAACCGCTTTGAAGTGGTATCTTATCCGTACTTCATGGTTGTTTGGTCCGCATGGTAAGAATTTTGTCAAAACCATCTATGGCTTGGCTGGCAAGAATGATGAATTAAGGATCGTGAATAATCAACACGGTAAGCCAACATACACTAAGGATTTGGCTCAAGCCACCAAAGAAATAATCAATTCCACTCTTACTTCCGGCATATATCACGTTACCAACGAAACGATGTCTGGAGGAATAACCTGGTTTGATTTTGCTAAAGAAATAATCAACTCAGCGCATTTTGCAACAAAGATTATTCCGGTTTCGTCAGCCGAATTTCCTAGGCCAGCCCGCCGTCCGGAATTTTCTATTTTGATAAATTCTAAATTGCCTCCGCGCAGAATGTGGCAGGAGGCACTGCGGGAATATATCCGATTGCTTCTATCCGGCAAAGATAAATGAACAAAGAATTTCTAATTCCTAATTTCTAATTTTTCGCCCTGCAACCGCAGGGCGAACTGTCGAGACGGCCCCGGCGGGCTTGTCTTAGTTGAGCGGTTTTGTTATAGTGGCCAGGCGTTTATCGTATATATTCAGATTAGTTATTTTAAGCTTTTCGCTTTTACTTTTGAGCTTCTATTGCATGAACCACAATAACCAGGATGGCATTAGCGTAAATTCGTCTAAAATCCAAACCCAACAGCGCTTTCTTGACATAGCAAGCGGAGTTATGGCTATTGCCGATCGTCTGCCGCCATATGAAGAATCCATTACCCGTCGTCTGCGCGATAAATCAGCCGAAATCGTAGATAATGGATTTTTTTATTTATCCGTAAGTGAGTATAAGCCGGTGCGTGAACATGCGCGTATCTCTGAATTTCTGGCTAAATTTAATTCTTTAGCTGGACTCCTTGCGCTTGTTGCGAGCCGAAATACTTTCGAGGAAACCAATGTCAGAATCATTACTGAAAACATCAATTTTTTGGTTAAAGAAATGTCCAGGATACTTAATTACCGCGATGATGTTTCGGATGGCGCACCAATTTTGTCTTCTCCGGTCGAAGATCCTGAGCGAATGCGAAGGACCGAAGATCCTGAGCGAATGCGAAGGACCGAAGATCCTGAGCGAATGCGAAGGACCGAAGATCCTGAGCGAATGCGAAGGACCGAAGATCCTGAGCGAATATTAAGGACAGCAAACCAAATTCCTTTAGCGCAAACTGTTGCAGTGCGTGGTTCAGAACCTCTGTCTGTTGGCGGGAAAGTCGCCACGGATGAGCCCGTTTCCGTTGTCTGGAAGAGCGGGGGCATTGCAACCAAGGGTTGGGGGTTTAGTGAGGGTCTGTTGCCGGACAGGCAAAGGCACATATTTATTCTTATGCGCGAGCAAAAGCAAGCCACGCTCAAGGATATCTGCAAGCTTTTCCCCAATTTGTCCGAGAAAACAGTAAGAAACGATCTAAATGTGTTATGCGAAAGGAGACTCATACAGCGTTTGGGCGTAGCGCCGCGCAGCTATTACGTAACCGCTTGATATTTCCGCACAATTTCCGTACCATTTCCGCATATGAATCCCGTTAGAGACAGCAAATTCTTCTATACTTATATTTTGGAGAGTAAAAAGGATAAACGATGGTATACAGGATTCACGCTAGATTTACGGAAGCGTTTTAATGAGCATAATGCTAATTTGGATACTTGGACTAAAGGTCGTGGTCCATTTAAACTGATATATTATGAGGCTTGCATCAATAAACAAGATGCGAGACAAAGAGAAAAATATTTAAAATCTGGGATGGGCAAGCGTTATGTCAAAAATAGATTAAAACGCTTCCTGTCTCTAACGGGATGAAAGCTTTAATTACCGCCGGCGGTCGCGGAACAAGACTTAGACCGTTAACTTTCACTACAAATAAGCATCTCGTGCCCATCGCTAATAAACCGATGATTTTTTACGCTATAGAGAAAGTACGCGATGCCGGCATAACCGATATCGGTATAATAATAAATGACGGCGATAACGAATTACCGCCGGCTATCGGCGATGGTTCTCGTTGGAACGCTAAAATAACCTATATACCGCAAGTAGGAGGCGCCTTAGGTCTTGCGCATGCGGTTGGCGCCGCGCGCGATTTTATCGGCGAAGAATCATTTTTATTTTATCTTGGAGATAATATAATTTTAGCCGATCTTTCTCCGTTTATAGAGCGCTTTCACAGCGAAAACCTCTCGGCTTTGCTTGCTTTCTCTAAAGTTAAAGACCCTCATCGTTTCGGTGTTCCCGAATTTGATGGCGATCGTCTTGTGCGTGTTATAGAAAAGCCGCAAATCCCGCCAAGTGATTTTGCCGTAACCGGAATTTATATCTATAATTCCGATGTATTCCAAGCCGTAGATAGCATTAAGCCAAGTGCCAGAGGTGAACTTGAGATATCAGATGCCCACACTTGGCTTTTGGAGAATGACAGGCCAGTGGGTTGGGAACCTATTACTGGTTGGTGGAAAGATACCGGCAAACCGGAAGATCTGCTTGATTGCAATCAATTTGTTCTTGATCGTTTAGGATTTGCTGAAACAGATAAAAATGCCTCAATTCCAGCGTCGGCAATTATTAAGGGCCGCGTATCCATAGGTAAAAATTCTCGCATAGGGGACAATGTATATATTCAGGGACCGGCAGTAATAGGCGATAACGCGTCTATAGAAAATGCTTACATAGGCGCGTACACATCTATAGGTTCAAATACAGTTATTAAAGGCACCAATATCCAAAACTCAATAGTTTTTGATGGCGCAAATATTAATACCGATTCGGTAATTTCCGATAGTTTAATAGGATATAATGCTCGCATTACTTCAGCTAAAGATACACTGCCAAAAGGCCATAGACTTTTTGTGGGCGACAATTCCTTTATAGAATTGTAAAAAAGAATCAGCTGTCCTGTGAGCGTCATTAAGGCCAAGGACCTAATGCCGGGACGGCTATATCGTATGGAGGGATTCCTTGCAGACGCGAGCAGGACAGTTGATTCATAGGATGCGGAAATCAATGCGGCATACTCTATTTCCGCATTAACGGCCTAATCCTCACTACCTATATATAGAAAACTTGTATGAACAAAATCTATACCGCCATATTTCCGGTTGCCGGTTTCGGCACGCGCTTTCTGCCGGCCACTAAGGCCCAACCCAAAGAAATGCTCACCATAGTGGATAAACCCCAAATTCAATATTTGGTGGAGGAGGCCGTAGCTTCGGGAATAACAGATATAATTTTTATAACTGGGCGCGGCAAACGTGCCATTGAAGATCATTTTGATGAATCTTTTGAATTAGAGTCCGCTTTAGTAGAAAAAGGCAATAAAAAAGCTCTTGAAGAAATAAAAAGGGTTTCCAATCTTGCCAGATTTGCTTATGTTCGGCAATCACGACCTTTGGGTCATGGCGATGCGATATTGCGCGCCGAGCATTTAGTTAACGGTAATCCCTTTGCGGTTGTTTTCGGCGACGATCTAATAGACAGTAAGGTTCCGGCTCTAAAACAATTAATGCCTGTTTTTGAAAAATATCATGATCCGGTAATCGCGCTGAAACGCGTTCCGTATCACCTAACGCATTTGTACGGAATTGTGAAAGGTAAGAAAGTCGGCCCGCGCACCTGGCAAATCACCGATATTATAGAGAAACCTGTGCCGTCTAAAGCGCCTACTAATCTTGCGATAGTTGGTAAATATATTTTGACTCCGGAAATTTTCGGTATTCTGAAAAAAATAGGCAGAACCGGTAAAGAACTTGGCGTGGGTGACGGCTTGAAATATTTTTTGAAAACCAGGCCAATTTATGGATACGAATTAGAAGGGGAGTGGTACGATTGTGGTAATAAGACAGGGTTTTTAATGGCCACGGTGGCCTATGGCCTGAAACATCCGGAGATCGGCAAAGAATTCAGAAAACTTTTGCGTTCATATAGATAAGTTCATTACATATATAATTATAATAGGAGGCCTGTCCCCCATGTCCGGGTAAAAGTGAGGAAATAATAACCAAAATCAACCAAGATACAAGGAACAAGGTACAAAAACCAGGCAAATACCAATCTCCAATAATCAATAACCAAAAACGTCGTTGTTTGTATCTTGTCTCTTGACCTTGTATCTTATGTTGCGTCTGTATCTTGTCTCTTGTGCCTTGTATTTTAGGCGTTGTCTGCACTTTATTTCTTGGTGTTTGTTTCTTCGGGGTTGCAGTAGTCAAAAATTGCTTGTACAATGGCGTGGGTGTGCTTGCCCAGTAGAATCATCTCGACTTAAAACGTTTTGTTCGCCCAGCAGTTGCGGAACGAACTGTCGAGATAGCTCTACTAGGCTTGCCTCGCTGAAACCCTGGCGAGGCGGGTTAAAACCCACGAAAACCCTTATATCACTTATCCACAGTTGCTATCTTTGTTGGGCTTGAAGCGCATGCTATAATAAAAGTGCTGAAAGGCCTTGTATCTGCAAGGCTTCTCGTTCAGCAATAGAAGAATATAATACGAGATGCTTATAATATCCCAAACTCAAAGAAGAGGCCGTTTTTTTCGGCTGATTTTCTGATATTAAATAGCTATTTCGTCAAGTTTACAATCTAATAAAAGAT